>MKWU01000069.1_pt1 | contig 174360 bp, 142 predicted proteins | sample 809101 | NCBI WGS metagenome assembly MKWU01 (sample SAMN05860141, study PRJNA318959) | sponge metagenome | host: Aplysina aerophoba | place: Slovenia: Piran, Adriatic Sea, Gulf of Piran | collected 2013-05-07 | reverse complement strand
ATGAACAGGATCGAAAACGCGCGCCGCCGGCCGCGGGTCATGTTGGGGCCGGCGGCGTGCGCCACCATGCCGCTCAGGAACACCGCCCCGCCGGCGGGCACCTCGACTGGCACCGGGTCGATTGCCCGCCACTCGGGGTAGGTGTCGAACAGCGCGTCGATGCGCGCGCTGCTGGTGTCGCCGCCGGTGTCGAAGCGGCTGCTGCGGTGCGAGCCGGGCAACACGTACAGGCAGCCGTTCTGCAGCGTGGCGTCGTCGAGGGCAATCCACAGCATGATCGAGCGGTGCGAGAAGAACGGATCGACCGGGTTGTCGGTATGCCAGGTGGTGGGGTTCGCCCACGGCTCCTTGATCAGCGCGTGATCGTGGTACAGGCGCACCCCATCCATGCCGGCCAGGTCGGCGGCCAGCTTGCCAAGCCGCGCGTCCAGCACCAACTCGCGCATCGCGACGCTCACCTTCCACATGTTGACGCACTGCACGAACACGCGCGCGTAATCGTCGTCGCGTCCCTGGTTGTCGAACACGCTCGACTCGGGCTGCGGATTGCCGAGCTGCTGCGCCACGCCCTCGTCGACCGCCGCCCGCCAGCGCCCCAGCTCGGCGCCATCAAGAAAGTCCGCAAGCGCCAGGTACCCGTCCTCCCGGTAGGCACCGACCTGCTCCGCGGAAAGCCCCGTATTCATCCCCGCCACGCTACCGCCGATTGAGCGCCCTGTCCAACGCAACCTATGCTGCAACGGCGAGGGAGGCAGCAGAATGGATCTGAAGCGGGTGTTTGCCGCGTTCGAGTCGCCGCCGCGGGAGTTTGGGCCGATTCCGTTCTGGTTTCTGAACGACGACCTGGAAAAGGGTGAGTTGCTGCGCCAGCTGCGCGCCTTTCACGACGCCCACTATGGCGGTTTTGTGCTGCATGCCCGGATTGGCCTCTCGCGCCGGGTCGGCTACCTGACCGATGAGTTCTTCCGCCTGGCGCGGCTGCTGGTGGCGGAGGCGGCGCGGCTGGGCATGAAGGTGATCCTGTACGACGAGGGCAGCTACCCGTCGGGGTCGGCCGGGGGCGCCGTGGTGGCGGAAAACCCGGACTACGTCAGCCGGGCGATGGGCCTGTGGAAGCGGACCGTGGACGGACCGTTTGACGGGTTCTGGCGTCCCAACACCGGGCGCGGCCTGCGCGACCGGCACGTGTGCACGGTGCTCGGCCGGCGCACCGACGCCGGCGCGGTGGACCCGGACTCGCTGCGCGTGCTGGAGCCGCGGCCGCGCGACATCGTCCGCATCGAGGTGCCGGCCGGGCGCTGGACGGCGATGAGCGTGTGGCAGGTGGACAGCGGCGGCCATATCCGCGGCGTGTTCCCGGAGCAGGAGACTGGCAGCCTCTCCGCGCCGCCGGCGGGAGACATCCTCAACCCGGATGCGGTGTCCTGCTTCCTGCGCCTCACCCACGACCGCTACTACGAGCACCTGGCGGAGTTCTTCGGCACCACTATCATTGCAATGTTCACCGACGAGCCGCAGGTGATGGGTCGCAACCCGGTGCGGCCCGCCGATCCCCGGCCGTTCACGCCCGGCCTGATCGAGTGGCTGGCCGGGCGCTGGGGTAAAGATCCGCGGCCCTGGCTGCCAGCGCTGTGGGAGGACTACGGCCCCGCCACCGAGCCGTTTCGGCGCCGCTTCGAGGCCGCCATCCAGGCGCGGCTGCAGGAGGTGTTCTTCGCCGCCCAGGCGCGCTGGTGCGCCGAGCACGGCATCGCTCTGACCGGCCATCCGGCGGAGAGCGAGGAGCTGTCGCCGTTGCGCTGGTTCCAGCTTCCCGGCCAGGACATGGTGTGGCGCTACGTCGAGCCGGACCAGCCGACCGCAATCGAGGGCCGCCACAGCGTGGCCGCCAAGGTGGCCACCAGCGGGGCGCGCATCCAGGGCGCGCGCCGCATCCTGACCGAGGTGTGCGGCGCCTACGGCTGGCGCATGACCCTGGAAGAGATGAAATGGTTGTTCGACTGGCACCTGGTGCGCGGCAACAACCTGATCGATCCGCATGCGGTGTTCTACTCGATCCGCGGCCGCCGCGCCTGGGAGAGCGAGCCGGACCTGTGTCTGCACAACACCTGGCGCCCCTACGTGGGCCTGATCAACCGCTACGCCCAGCGCCTGAGCTGGCTGCTGTGCGACGGCGAGCAGGTGTGCGACGTGGCCATCCTGGGCGACGGCAACGCCATCGGCTGGCGGGCGGCGAAGCAACTCTACCAACGCCAGATCGACTTCCTGTACCTGGACGCGCGCGCGGTGGCGGAGGCATCGGTGGAGGGCGCCACGCTGGTGGCCGGCACGCAGGCGTACCGCGCCGTGGTGGTGGAGGGGAGCCCGGTGCTTGGCGAGCAGGCGCAGCGTGTGCTCGATGCGTTCGCCGCCGCCGGCGGCCACGTAATCGAATTCGCCGACGGGATTGATCTGCCCGCTCGCCTCGCCGGCCTGATCGCCCCCGACCTGCGCCTCGATCCGCCGCACCCCGACCTGCGTTTCATCCACTACCGCAAGGACGGCATCGACTTCTACCTGCTGGTCAACGAGGGCGGCGAAACGATTGCCGGCGAGGTGTCGCTGCGCGCTGCCGGGCGGGTGGAGTGCTGGGATGCGCTGGCCGGCTCCCGCCAGCCGGCGCGCGCCAGGACCGCCGGCACCGGAGTGGCCGTCGCGCTGCATCTGCCGCGCCGCGAGAGCGTGGTGCTGGCGGTTGACCCGGCGGCCGGTTTCTCGCCTGCGCCGGACGCGGACGGATACGGCGAGCGGACACTCGCCCTCGACCATCAGGCACTCGTCCTCGGGGGGCCGTGGGAGGTGCGGTGCGAGGACGGTGAGCCGATTCCCGGCCTGGGGCTCGGCGACTGGTCGCGGCACCCCGGCCTGGAGCTGTTCTCCGGCACCCTGCGCTACCGGACCGTGCTCGACTTGCCGGCCGCCGCCGACCGGTTGGAACTGGACCTCGGCGCCGTGGGCGACATCGCCGAGGCGTTGCTCGACGGAGAGCCGGCCGGGGTGCGCATGTGGGCCCCTTACCGCATTCCGCTCACCGCTCCGGTCGCCGCCGACCGCCATACGCTTGAGGTGCGGGTCACCAACAGTATGGCCAACGCCTACGAAGGGGCCCAGCTCCCCTCCGGCCTCATCGGCCCGGTACAGCTCATCCTCCGGCAGCGCTGCTGACGGTCGCCGCCGCAAGGCGCTATGTCGTGGCGCATGTCGACCCTTTCTGATGCCGATGCGAGGGATGCGAGGTGCCTTGTCGAGAACGTCCGCTGCCGGTAAGGTGGCGATTCCGATGAGAGAGCATGCCAAGACAGACTGACGACGCTGGCGCGGTGGCCGGGCTGCACCGCCCCTCGGCCGCGGAGAAGATACACGAGACCGTGCGCTACCTGCTGCGCTCGTGGGAGCTGTATGCGTTCGTGCTGCCGGCCATTATCCACGTGCTGCTGTTCCGCTACCTGCCGATCTACGGCCTGCGCATAGCGTTCACGGACGGTTTCTCGTTGCGTTCCGGGCGCTCGGCGCCGGAGTGGAACGAGTTTGCCCACTTCATCCGCTTTTTCAACTCCGCCTATTTCATTCCGGTCATCCGCAACACCATCGTCATCTCGCTGTACAGCTTGGCCACCTGGCCGATCCCGCTGGCGTTGGCACTGATGATCAACGAGGCGCGCAGCCGCTTTTTCAAGAAGAGCGTGCAGATGGTGACCTACGCCCCGCACTTCATCTCCACGGTGGTGGTGGTCAGCATCATGTACTTCTTCCTGAGCCCGCGCATCGGGGTGGTCAACTCGGTCATTCAGCTCCTCGGCGGGGAGGCGATCTTCTTCATGGCCAGCCCCTCCTGGGGGCCGTCGCTGTTCGTGCTCTCCGAGCTGTGGCAGAACGCCGGCTTCAACGCCATCATCTTCCTGGCCGCCCTGAGCGCGGTCGATTCGTCGCTGCGCGAGGCGGCGTTCTGCGACGGCGCCAACAAGCTGCAGATCATCTGGCACGTCGAGATCCCGTGGATCATGCCTACCATCGTGATCCTGTTCATCATGCGCCTCGGGCAGCTCCTCACCATCGGGTTCGAGAAGGTGCTGCTGATGCAGAACGACCTGAACATCTCCACCCTGGAGGTGGTGGCCACCTACACCTACCGCTCCGGTATCCTGCAGTCGCAGTACGACTACGCCACCGCGGTGGGGTTGCTGGAGACGGTGGTCAACTTCGCCATCCTGGTGGCGGCCAACCGGCTCGCGCGCCGCATCGGCCAGACCTCGCTGTGGTAGCGGTGCGGTGGTAGATTTTCGCAGCCGCTCCGACCGCATCTTCGACCGCATCAACGTCGCGCTGCTGGTGGTGGTGCTGGTGGCCACCCTGTACCCGGTCTACTTCGTGGTAATCGCGTCGGTCAGCTCGCCGACCCTGGTGTCCGCCGGCCACGTCTACCTGTGGCCGGACGGCTTCAACGTCGAGGGCTACAGCTACATCCTGCGCGACAAGCGCATCATGTTCGGCTACCGCAACTCGCTCATCTACGCGGTCGGTCAGACCATCATCTCGCTGGTGCTTACCATTCCCGCCGCCTACGCCCTGTCGCGCCGCGACATGCGCTGGCGCGGGCTGATCATGTTCTATTTCGTTTTTACGCTGTACTTTACCGGCGGAATCATTCCGTTCTACGTGGTGGTGCTCAAGCTCGGCCTGAAGGACTCGGTGTGGTCGCTGATGCTGCCCAACGCCGTGAACGTGTTCAACCTGATCATTGCGCGCACCTTCTTCCAGTCCAACATCCCCGACGAACTGCTCGAGTCGGCGCAGCTCGACGGCTGCAACAACACGCGGTTCTTCGTCAGCATCGTGCTGCCGGTGGGGCAGGCGATCATCGCCATCGTGGTGCTGTTCAACGTGGTGCAGAACTGGAATGCCTTCTTCCACGCCTTGCTGTTCATCAACGACCAGGCCAAGTATCCGCTGCAACTCGTGCTGCGGCGGCTGCTGATCCTGAACCAGCTCCTGTCCGGCGGCGGCGAGGGCCTGGAGGCGCTGTCGCCGGAGGAGATCCAGCGCCGCCAGCTTTTGGCGGATCTGCTGCGTTACGGTACCATTGTGGTGGCCATCGCCCCGCTGATGATCCTCTACCCATTCATTCAGCGCCACTTCGTCAAGGGCATAATGGTCGGTTCCATCAAAGGGTAGTACTTTCTGCAGAACCGTATTGAGCCGTATTGAGCCGTTAAGGCAACGGGTCCCGCCTGTGCGGGACGTATCACAAAGAGGAGGATGCAATGAAAAAAGCATTCGCATTTATCTGCGCCGCAGCGCTGCTGGTGACCCCGGCCGCCCTGTTCGCGGGGCCGGAGGGCGAGGAAATGGCCTCGGCGGACGAGCTGACCGCGCCCGGCATATTCCCGATCGAGCCTTCCATCACCATGGTGGCGGGCCATACCTGGACCCACGATCCGGAGGACAACCCCTGGATTCAGAGCTGGGCCGAGCCGACCGGCGTCAACCTGGAATGGGTGCTGATGGACAGCACCGAAAAGATGTCGATCGTGTTCGCGTCGGACGACTACCCGGCGATGATGTTCGGCGTTACCGGTCTGCACAAGAACCTGATCGCCCAGTTGCTGCAGGAGGGCGTGGTAACTGATCTGCGCCAGCACCTCGGCAAGGGCTATACCCCGAACCTGGACCAGATCTTCGCCGAGAAGCCGGAGGCGCTGGCCTACATGATGAACCCGCAGGGTCAAATGCAGGCGCTGGCGCGGTTCCACTTCCTGGAGTCCAACTACCTGGAGCAGAACTACATGGTCAACCGGCGCTGGCTGGACGCTCTGGGCCTGGACGCGCCGACCACCACCGGCGAACTGCGTGACGTGCTGATCGCGTTCCGCGACGGTGACCCGAACGGCAACGGCGAGGCGGACGAGATTCCGTTCGCGTTCGTAACCAACGACGGCTTCGCCCAGCACCTGCGCTCCATGTACGGCATCTGGGGCATGCCCACCAAGAACGGCATCGCGATCCGCGACGGCCAGGCTTACTTCGCGCCGATTACCCAGGGCTACCGGGACATGATCACCTACATGGCCGATCTGTACAGCGAGGGGCTGATCGATCCGGAGAGCTTCACCATGAACTCGAACGACTTCAACGCCAAGGTGGACGATCCTTCCGGCAACATCTACGGCTTCGTGGTCGCCCGCCGCGGCTTCACCCCGGTCAACGACGCGACCGCCAACCGCGGCGAGTTCGAGTCGATTCCGCCGCTGCGCGCCCCCGGCTACGAGCCGGAGATGTGGGTGCATCCGGGCCGGCTGGCGATCAAGAACGTATGGTTCATGACCGACGTCAATCCCTACCCCGAGCACACCATGGCGTTCGTGGACCGTTTCTACACGCTGGAAAACAGCGTGCAGGCGCAGTTCGGGTTCGCGCCCGAGGGCATTGCGCAGGAGAACGGCGTGTGGGTGCCGCAGCCGATCGATCCCGAGCGGCGTGCGCAGATCGCCACCGCCGGTACCTTCCCGAGCATCTTTCGCGAGGAGGACTTCGGTCCCAATCTCGCCATGGACAAGACCACCCAGTTCCTGTTTGACCAGTACTACGAGCACTACGTGCGCTTCAAGGCCAAGGAGCAGTGGGTGCGCGCCGAGTTCGCCGCCGACGAGCAGACCGAGGTCAACACGCTGCGCACCGATATCGACACGCTCTGGAAGACCAACCAGGCGCGCTGGATCACCGGCGCCGGCAACATCGACGACGAGTGGGACGACTACGTGCAGCAGATGAAGAACATGGGCATTGACCGCTACGTCGAATTGCACCACGCGGCGCACAGCCGTTTCCTGAACGAGGTCGGCGACTACCGCTAACCTCCCTACCGAAGGCGGCACCGGCGGCGCCGCCCCCCCCCGCCCCCCGCCCGGGGGGGCCCCGGGGGGGCCCGCCCCCCGGCCGCCCTCCCCCCCCCCCTGCCGCGCCTCCCGCGCCCCGCCAACGGTGGCTCAGGCCAAGCCGTAAACCGGGATGCCGGCTCCGTGGATCGCTGCCGCGTCGCCGGAGGCGAGGAACACGATGACGTTGGCCAGGGCGGCTGGCGCCACCCAGTTGCCGGGATCGGAATTCGGCATCGCGGCGCGGTTCGCGGGCGTGTCGATAATGCTCGGCAACACGGCGTTGATGTTGACGCCGGAATCCTTCAACTCGGCCGACAGCGACTGCGTTAGTGCGAGCACTGCCGCCTTGGTTGCGCCGTACACGCCGTTGCCGGCCTCGCCCCGCAGCGCCGCCCGCGCCGACACGTTGACGATTGCGCCGCCGCCGGCAGCCGTAAGGACCGTCGCCGCCGCCCGGCACACGGTGAAGGTGGTACGCAGATTCAGGTCCAGCAGGTGCTCCAGCGCGGCGTCGTCCGCGTCCGCCACCCGCGTCCAGGTGTAGCCGCCGGCCAGGTTGACCACCGCGCGCAGCGAGTCCGGCGCAACGCGCTCGAACAGCGCGGACACCTCGCCAGCACGGCGCAGGTCACACCGCTGCAGCGCCACTCGCTCCGCCTGCCCGGCAAACCGCTTCCGGAACGGCGCCACCTCCGCCTCCACCACATAGGTCGCCAGCACCCGCGCCCCGGCATCCAGGAAGCCCTGTACCACCGCGCCCCCAAGCGCGCCGGTCCCGCCGGTTACAATTACCGTTTCTCCGCCAAAATCGATCCGCATGGCGCTCATCGTAGGCGGCGCGTGGGGCGTGTCAAGAACCGCTTCACCGTGTGCGTTGGGCTCGGCGCCGAGTCGAAACCGACGAGATATATGTCGGCTTGGACAAACGCGGCTCCCATTACGTGGTGCCCGTGCAAGCCAAGGGCGGTAGCGACCGTCTCAGCCGCATCCAGATCGAGCAGGACATCGCCGTGTGCGCGGAGAAGCTCCCTTCTCTCATATGCCAACCGGTGGGATGAGTTGGGATCGGGGGATGCGGGCTGGCGGGAACTGGTGGAGGTCATTACCGGGGAGGGACCGGCGAAGGAGGCGTAACGCGACGGGCCAAGCTGGGCGCTCGTCATGCCGCTTCGCCCATCTTGCACGGACCACGGGCACGGCAAGTAACCGCGTCGGCACCCACCGAGCGGACGCGTGCGGTGAATGTGCCCGTTAATCACCGCATGGTTTGCGGCGATTGGCTTGCCTCGATTGCCGGACGCCGGGAGCATTCGCCGCGTAGTTTGCGGGTGAATAAGGCATGGATCCATGACAGGGCGGAGTGGCCGCGGTTCACTTGGGACGACGCGGCTCTGACGAGCGTGCTTGCGGGCGTGCGCCACCTGCAGGGCAGACACCTCGGCAGCGTGGAGGCGCTGGGATTCGACGTGCGGGCCGAGACGAACATTGCCGCGCTCACCGACGAGGTGGTGCGCTCCTCGGCCATAGAGGGCGAGCACCTCGACCCCGGCGAAGTGCGCTCGTCTATCGCCCGCCGGCTCGGTATCGACACCACTGCCACCTCACTACCTCGAAGTACGCCAAGCTCGCCAAGTGCTCGACCGACACCGCGTTGCGCGACATCCGCGACCTGCTCGCACGTGCCATCATCGTCCGCAACCCCGGCCGCGGCCGCAGCACCAGCTACCGGCTTGCCGCCTCCCCATAACTAGACAAAACTAGGGCTTGGAGCGTTTCCGCACCTTGGCGGCTCGCAGGCGGCCGGCGCCGCCGGTCAGCCGCGGGTCGAGCAGGTCTCTCAGGGCGTCGCCGAACATGTTGATCCCGAACACGACGATGGCGAGGGACAGGCCGGGCCACAGCGCGAGCAGCGGGGCTACCTCCATGTAGGTGCGGCCTTCCAGGCTCAGCATGCCGCCCCAGCTCGGCTGCGGTGGCGGGATGCCGAAGCCGAGGAAGCTGATGGTCGACTCGCTCAGGATCACCGCACCGAGGGAAACCGTAAACACGACGATGATGGGCGGCCACACCTGGGGAAGGATGTGGCGAAGGAGGATCCTCCAGGTCCGGCAGCCGATGGCCTGCGCCGCCTCCACGTACGCGTTCTGCCGGGTGCTCAGAACCACGCCGCGTACCGTGCGGATGTTGCCGATGCCCGTGAACGCGCCCAGGACGACCGTCATCTGCACCATCCCCTGTCCCAGCAGCGACATCACGGTCAGGACGATAAACAGCCACGGAAAGGTAAGCCAGGCATCGACCAACCGCTGCACCAGAAGGTCGAACACGCCACCCCAGTAGCCGGAGAGCAGGCCGAAGAAAAGGGCAATGACCAGGCCGATGGCGACGGCTCCCACCCCCACGATCATGGAGATGCGAGCCCCGTGGATGACGCGGCTGAGCAGGTCGCGCCCGATATGGTCGGTGCCCAGGGGAAACTGGGCGGACGGTCCTTCAAGGGCGTGCATGAGATTGCGTTCTCTGATGTCGGCGGGGGCGAGCACGTCGGCAAACACGCCCACCAGGAGAAACACCAGGACAATGATCATGCCCACCGCACCCAGCTTCTTTTCCCGGAACAGCCGTGGCAACAGGTCGCGAAGCGTCCCCCTTCTTGCCGATGCAGCCGCCTGAGCCGCCGTAGGATCCGGCCCGCTCATGTGTACTGAATCCGCGGGTCGAGCCAGGCGTAGCTGATGTCTATGATCACGTTCACCAGCAACACGAAAGCGGCCATCAGCAGATTCAAGGCCGACAGTATGGTGTAGTCGCGCTGCGCGAGCGTCGTCACTACCAGCGAGCCGATACCGGGCAGATTGAATATGTGCTCCACCACCACGGCGCCGCCTATCAGGACGGGCAGCTGCAGCCCGATCATGGTGAGCACCGGATTGAGCGCATTCTTCAGCGCGTGGCGCAACACCACCGCCCGCTCCCTGAGCCCCTTCGCCCACGCGGTACGGACATAGTCCTGCCTGAGCACCTCCAGCATCATGGTGCGGGTCAATCTCATGGTGACGCCGGACAACCACATCCCCAGAACGATGGCCGGGATGATGAACAGGGTGAGGTTGGCGAGCGGATCCTTCCAAAAAGAGACGAAATGCATGGGCGGCGACCACCGAAACCAGACCGCCGGCAGGATCAGGATCATCGTCCCCAACCAGAAGCTCGGAATGCAGATGAACAGGATCGCAATGCTGCGCAATATCTGGTCGCCGGCAGACTCCGGATTCATTCCGGAGTAGATCCCCACGGGCAGCGCTATCAACAGCGCAAACAGCAGGGACAGCGCGCCCAATTCCAGCGACCTCGGCAGCCTCTGCAGAATGGTATCGGCGACCGGCAGGCTGGTGATCAGGGACTCCCCGAAGTCACCACGAATGACGCCAGATATCCAGCGTCCATACTGGACGTGAGCCGGCAGGTTCAAACCCAGCTTCTCGCGCAGTGCCACCGCGGCATCCGCGGTGAAGTACCTGGTCGACACCATGTAGTCGATCACATCGCCGGGGATGAGGCGGATGGTGGCGAAGACAATGAGGCTGACGATGACCATGGTGGGCACGATCAGCAGCAGTCTTCTGAGAATGTACGCTTGCACGACCTCCCTTTACCTTCAGAATGGCCTTTGCAATGGCCTCCGGAATACCAAACGAAACCGGGGGCCAGACCAGCCGGCCCAGCCCCCGTGTGTTGTCAAGGTCAGCGCTACGCTACTCGTTCGCTGCCCGCCCGCTCAGCTCCATCTTCTGGGCCGCGTCGATCCAGAAGTACTTGGTGAAGTGGTATTGCGCGGTCGCGTACCCACTCATGCCGGCTTTCCCCTTCACCCACGGCTGCCATGCCTGGTAGGTGTTGATGGCCCCGAAGTCCAGGAACCACTGCTGGTTCATCCAGAAGAGGTGCAACTCCTGCCACAGCCGGGTGTGCTCGTCAGAACCGAAGGTAGCCTTGTTGACGTCCAGCCACAGTCGCTCCGCCTCGAGGGCCTCGGGAGAACCCTGGATCCGGCCCATGCTGTAGAACGGCCGATACGGTGCGTTCCAGAAGGCGATTCCCAATATTCCGATACTCGTGGCGCCGTGATCGTGCGCGGCCAGGCCGGTAAAGACCTCGTCGTTCGGCCCCGCCGCACCGCCGACCGCGGCATAGTGGGCGCCGTTCGGAATCATGTTGAAGTTGACCCGAATGCCGACATCCTCGAGATACCCCATGAACGCTTCGTAGTACTGTGCGGTCTGCGGGTCGGCAATGATGCTCGTCTCGAAGCGAATGCCGTCGGCACCGCGCGGGTATCCCGCCTCATCGAGGAGCTTCTCGGCCTCATCCGGATGATATCCGTACAGGCGACCGATATCCGGAGCAATTTCGTCCAGCTCTTCCTTGGAAAGGTGTTCGGGTTTACCGACCGAGGGCTTCGTCGGGAACGCCGGGTAGGAGTAATGCTCGCCGTGGAACTCCTGAAGCTCTGCGTGGTTCACGGCCATCATCGCCGCGTGCCGCACCCTGATGTCGCTCCACGGCTCCAGGTCTGCGCGCACCGCGGCGTATTGCCCCAAGGTCCAGGACGGGCCTGTCTGGATTTCCGGGTTGCTCCGTTGCAGCGCCTCCAGCTCGACCGGAGTCATGCCGGGTATCACCATGCGGTCGAGCTTGCCGCTGCGCAGAGCCGCGACCCGCGCTGCCCCGTCGGCAAAGGCCACGATCTGCAGAGTGTCCAGGTAGGGGAGCTGGTTGCCGGGATTCAGCGGATCGGTCTGCCAGTAGTCCGGATTCTTGGCGTAGGTGATGTGACTGCCTTCCACCACCTCAGTGGGCCAGTAGGGGCCTGATCCCATGTGGTTGCGCCAGTCTTCCCGGTTGATGGACGTATCCTGCCAGTACTCCGCCGGCAGGACGCCGTTCAGAGAGGTGATGATATAGGCCCACAAACCCAGCGTATCGGGGTCCGCCATTTCGACGTTGATCGTCCAGTCGTCGCTCGGATCCGCGGTCATTTTGAGGATCTCGTCGCCCTTGTACATCAGGCCCGCCCTGGGCTCGGCGGCGATGGTAGCCCAGGTAACCAGGACATCTTCCCTGGTCAGCTCCCTGCCGTTGGCCGGCGGCCGGTTGTGGTAGTGGATGCCCCTGCGCACCGTCCACTTCATCTGGGTGGGGCTGATGACTTCGTTGGACTCGATTACCTGGCCCCTGAGCGCACCCAAAGCCAACCAGTTGTGGTCCTCCAGCGTGTATTCGCCGGTGCCCCGCGGTCCCTTTGCAATGTCGAACTCAAACAACTGATCGTAGATGGCCGGTACCACCTGGATGCCGTGAATGAGCACCGTCGGGTCCCAGACACTGGTCCACGTGTTGTCTGCGGTAACGAGATTGCCGCCATACACCGGATTGGTGTCGATCTCCGAGGGCGCCATGTCCCCCGAGGATCCTTCTTCTGCGGCGGGACTGGCCCAAACGCCGGCCGCAGCCAGCAATACGGCCGTCGCCACGGCGAATACTGCCTTCCATTTGCCTATAACCATTACATCTGTCTCACTGGTTTGTTGGGTCTTCGACCCGTTCTTGTTACGAGAGTGGAGTTCGGTGAGTGGTCGGAGTCCCAGGCTACCCTGGCGGGTGCACTCTCACGGGCATGGCTGCAACGCAGGCCAAACTGCCGGAGCCGGGGCCGCCTTGCTTGATTCGGCGCGCGGACGCGTGGCTCACCTGCCGCGCCGCGCTTGCGTGAGGACATTTCATACTCACTTGTCCACCTTTATCCCCGCTGCAGACGGTTCAAGCGGCCGCCGGCCGGGGACAGCCGAGCACCATGAACTGGTTTCTTATACCGCATCAGTGGTTCGACGTCAAGGCGATTACCGCGCGCGCCACGCGCGCGCCGCCGCGCTGCATGCGCTTGACAGCCGGGCGCGGGAGCGATAAATGCTGGTTGTTGTGAGCACTGTGCGAGCCCCGCTGGCCGACGTGCGCCGTACGCTGCGCGTCAGGTGGTATCGGAGCCCGATCGATCCGGGGCTGTTGCGCCAGTTCATGCGGCGCAGCGACCTGCAGGGCTGGTGGCAGGCGCTGGGGGTGATCGGTTACCTTGCCGGCACCGCCCTGCTGACGCACCACTTCTTCTCCCAGCGGCAGTGGGCGCTGTTCGCCGCAGCGCTGTTCGCGTACGGAACCTATTCCTGCTTTCTCGGCGCGGCGTCGCACGAGCTCGACCACGGCACGGTGTTCCGCACCAAGGCGCTGAACCGGTTCTTCCTGCGCCTGTTCTCGCTGATCACCTTCTTCAACCCGGACGACTACGCGCTCAGCCACACCTACCACCACCGCTACACGCTGCACCCGGAGGGCGACCGCGAGGTGGTGCTGCCGCAATCGGCGGCGATGCGCTTCCTGTTCGTCATCCAGTTGTTCTGCGTCAACCTGACCGGCGGGCCGGGTTGCGACGGCCTGATTCCACGCGTCCGGGACACCGTGAACACGGCGCTCGGCAAACCGCCGGCCAGGGACGCCGCCGGCGATACCGAGCCGTTGGCGCCGGATGCCCACGAGTGGATGGCGGCGCTGTACGAGGCGCATCCGGAGGAACGGATGAAGTCGGTGCGCTGGGCGCGCAAGATACTGCTGTTCCACGCCGCGGTGATCGCGGTGGCAATCGTGTTTCAGCTCTGGCTGCTGCCGGTGTTCATCACGCTGTCGCGGTTCCTCGCCAACTGGTGGCGGTTGTTCGTGTTTCTGCCGATGCACTGCGGCCTGCGCGACAACGTGGCCGACTTCCGCAAGTGCACGCGCAGCATCCGGCTCGACCCGGTATCGTCGTTCATGTACTGGCGCATGAACTGGCACCTGGAGCATCACATGTACGCCGGCGTGCCGTGCTACAACCTGCGCAAGCTGCGCAAGGCGATCGAGTTCGACCTGCCGGTGGCCAAGAACGCGGTCGCGGCGTTCCGGGAGATGCGCGCCACCTGGAAGCGGCAGCAAACCGAGCCCGGCTACCAGTACGACACGCCGTTGCCGCCCACCGCCAACCCGGGCCACGTCGACGGCAGCGCCCCGAACCGGGACGACGGCCTCAGCACTTCGATCGGCGACTTGGCCCCGGCTGTGCTTGCCCGTTGAGACTGGTCCGAAGAGCCGGCCGGACCACCGGGCTGCCGGTGCGGCCGATCCGTCTGGAGGTATAGTCGCCTGTAGCGCGTGAACGAGTACCCAACATGTCCCTGATACCCAACTCGCGGCCGTATCGGATGTACAGCACCACCGCGGGCAGTGCGGGCCGCTGTTGGCCGCAACTGGTCGCCCGGTTCCGAACCGCCCGGTTCCGGACCGGTCGCTCGATGCTTATGGTGGTGGCCTTGGCGGCACTCGCCGCCCCGGTGGGCTGTTCGCAGGTGCCGTGCGCACCGGGCCTCGGACGCGCCTGCCCGGCCACCGCGAGCGCGGTTGCCGCGGCGACGTCGCACACGTTCGTGCTGAAGAGCGACGGCACGCTGTGGGCCTGGGGCCGGAACTCGTCCGGCCAACTCGGCGACGGCACCGCGACGGACCGAGCCGGCCCGGTGCAGGTGGGCACCCGAAGCAGGTGGCGCGCCGTGGCCGCCGGCGCGGTGCACACCGTCGCCATACGGCGCAACGGCACGCTGTGGACGTGGGGCTCCAATGGCGCCGGCCAGCTCGGCGACGGCACCACCACCGACCGCCCGAGCCCGGTGCAGGTGGACGGCGGTGGCAGGTGGCAGGCCGCGGCCGCCGGCTTCGGGCACACCGTCGCAGTGCGTCGTGACGGGTCGCTGTGGGCCTGGGGCCGGAACGACATCGGCCAACTCGGCGACGGCACGTGGGAGAACCGGTCGAGACCGGTGCGGGTGGGGGCGCGCGCCGGCTGGATCGCGGTTGCCGCCGGCGAGGCGCACACCGTTGCCCTGCGCGCCGACGGTACCCTGTGGGCCTGGGGCGCCAACTGGAGCGGCCAGCTCGGCGACGGCACCACCACCGATCGCCCCGAACCGGTGCGGGTGGGGACGCAGGCGGACTGGAGCACGGTGGCGACCGGCGCGGCGCACACCGTCGCCGTGCGCGTCGACGGCACCCTGTGGGCGTGGGGCGCGAACGGCGCCGGCCAGCTCGGCGACGGCACCAGCACCGGCCGCGCCGAACCGGTACGGGTCAGGTCCGGCTCCGACTGGCGGGTGGTCGCCGCCGGCGAGGCGCATACGGTGGCGCTACGCACCGACGGAACGCTGTGGGCCTGGGGGCTGAACAACCACGGTCAGCTCGGCCAGCGATGGACGGTCCGTCGCCAGCTCAAGCCGGAGCTGGCGAAGCGGTTCCGTGACCTGTGGAACTGGACCTGGGACGACGACTGGGACGCGGTCGCCGCCGCCGGCCACGGCACCGTGGCGCTCAAGACCGACGGCACCCTGTGGGGCTGGGGCAACAACGACCACGGCCAGCTCGGCAAGTGCGCGCTAACCGACCCATCCTGCCCGCCGGCCAACCTCACCTTTTAGCTCAGCCTTTTGCAGGCCGGTCCGACCGGACGCGGCGCCGCGTCCTGCGGTTGCGGGGAGCCCGCGACGAAAACTGCGGCGGCACTCGATCGCTCGCGGCTGGGGGCGGCGGTTACGGGGCGCCGTCGCGGGCCTCGCCGGCAGCGTCCGGGGCGCTCGCCAGCGTCGCGCCGGCCAGCTCCGCCGTCGCCACCGCGGGCGGCGCTTCCACGCACTCGGGGCGCTGCCCGTCCGTGCACGCCCGGCCCTCGATCACGTCAAGCAGCCGGTCGGGCTCCTGCCCGTTCCAGCTCGTGCGCGTCCCGGACGGCCACAGGATCTCCACCCGGTCGACCACGTCCACGCGGCCCAAACCGAAGTGCACGACCAGGCTGTTCTGGGAGTGGCCGCTGGAACCGCCGGTGACTTGGCGCATCAGCTGGAGCGGCCCTGCCTGCACCCGCACCAGCGCGCCGATGGCGCTGCGGTTACTCGCGGTGCCGGTGAGGCGCAGCTTGAGCCAGTTGCCCGCGGTCGTGGTGTCGTTGCGCAGCAGTTGCAGCGAGCAGGATGGCGTCGGGCCCTCCGCGTCCTCCGCGCCCGCCACGCAGTGCGGCTCATGCTGGTTGACGACCGCGATGTCGAGGTCGCCGTCGCCGTCGTAGTCGGCCACCGCGCTGCCGCGGCTGGCGCCGGTATCGTAGCCGGCCTGTTCGGCCACGTTGGTAAAGGTGCCGTTGCGATTGTTGGCGTACAGCAGCTCGTCGTTGAGGTGGACCATGGTGGCGACGTAGAGATCCTCCCAGCCGTCGTGGTCGGCGTCCAGGAAGTTGATCCCCCACGAGTCGGTGCCCGCCACGCCGGCGCCGGCCGCCTTGTTGTCGGCCCACGCCCCGGACGCGTCGGAAAGGTACAGCACGTTGCCGCCGGGCGGGCGCTCCAGCGTGGTGGCGTCCAGGAGGTCGGTGATGTACAGGTCCCAGGTGCCGTCGAGGTCAACGTCCGCGGCGGCGATGCCCATGCCGGCCTGCGCGTCGTCGCCGATCCACGGCCAGTCGTCGAACACCTGCACGAAGCGGCCGTCCCGGTTGCGGTAGATCTGGTCGGTGTGCAGCGCCCGGTTGGCGCCGTTGCCCGCCACGTTTACCACGTACAGGTCGGGCCACAGGTCGTCGTCGAGGTGTGCGCCGTACACGACCAGCGCGGCGCGGTAGTCGGCGTTCAGGGGCAGCGCACTCTCGGTTGCATCGGTAAAGGTGCCGTCGCACTCGTTGTGAAACAGGCGGTCGCGGTTTGCCGGATCCGCCTCGTTGTTGATCACGATGTGGCCGACGTACAGGTCGACGCAGCCGTCGCGGTCGTAGTCGAGCCAATTGGCCGCCTTGGTGCGGTACGCCGGCAGCTCCCCGAACGGGGCCGGCGCCAGGTCGTCCACTCCGGCCGCCGCGGCCACCTCCTCGAACAGCGGACCGGCTTCGGGAAGGCGGCCGCCGTGCTCGGCAAACAGATTCTTGAGCAGCAGGTTGGGCGGACCGTCGGGCGCGTTGTACGCCTGCAGGCTCCACTCCGGGTGGTCGGTGTAGACGTAGATGTCGTCGTCGCCGTCATTGTCGTAGTCGGCGAACACCGAGCCCGACATCTCCATGCCGGGCAGCTCGGGCAGCAGGTCGTGACGCGGCTCGAAGCTGCCGTCGCCGCGGTTCAGAAACAGGCGCGGCGCGAGTCCGCTGTCGCCGCGCACCGCGAACAGGTCGGGCCAGCCGTCGCGGTTCACGTCGATCCAGTTCACGCCCAGGCTGTGGGTCGCGATGGAGTGGTAGATGTCGCCGGTGACCCCGGCGGACACGCTGACGTCCGTGAACGCCAACGGCACGGCGTCCGCCGGGCGGGCGTGGGTCGGCCCCGGCGGCGTCTGCTTCACGGCGGCCGGGACCGCCGCCGCCAGCGTGGCTTGCAACGGTGCCAGGGCCGGGAACTGCGTGGTGGCCGCCAACACCAGCAGGCCGCCCAGCACGGCGATGGCCCAGGTGCCGGCGGCATAGGCCGCGATGCCGCGCCGGCCAACCACCCGCGCCAAGCCCCAGAACGTGATCGGGCCTCCGGCCGCGGCGGCGAACAGCAGGGCCGCGCTCGGCGCCGCGCCCGCCCCCAGCACCAGGAGCAGCGCGACCAGCGGAATCTCGAACAGCAGCGGCACGTTGATCAGCACGCCCAGGGTGGCCGCGGCCAGCACCCCGGGCAGGCTGTCGCCCAGGTAGGCGTGGACCGTCTCCGGCTGCAGGAGCTGGATCGCCGCGCCGCTGGCGAAGCCCGCGACCACCATCAGCGGCGCCATCTGCACGACCAGGCGGCCGGTGGCCCGCGCCCACTGCCGCATGCCGGCCACGGTGACCGCCGACCAGGAGTCTGCCCGATTGCCGAATGCTCCCGGCGCAGCGTGGGTCGCGCCGCCAGGCGCACTACTGTTGACGGCGGCGCCGGCAACCTTTGGCTCACCACCTGCTGCGACGGTCTTGAGGTGCCCACTCGCGGAGGTGCGCGGTCCGGCGTCCTGGCGCGCTCGTCTCCCCGGGGCGTCGCCCAGCCCCCATCCCGGCAGCTCGCACGCCGCATCCTCGGCCGCGGCCGCCCAGGCTGCCGGTCGCGCGGAAGCGGTCCGCGCCACCCACAGCACCAGCGGACCGAGCAGGAAGGCCGCCGTCAGGCCGAGCGCGAGCCGGCTGGCGCCGAGCAGGGGCGAGAACACCACCGCGATCATCAGCAGCGAGGGCACATTGAGCGTCGCCGACCCGTGCACGAGCGCCAGCGATCCCTCGATGCCGAGCCCGCGGCGGTGCATGGCGCTCGACACGGGAACGACGCAGGCGGAGCACAGGTTCACCACCGGGCCCATGCCGAGCCCCTTGAGGATGCGCCCCCAGCGTCCGCCGAGCAGCCGCGGCGGCGCGGTGGCACCGGTGGCCGGCGCCGGCATCAGGAAGGTCTCGGCGATGCCGCCCGCCAGGAACGCGAACACCATGCCGGCGGCGACCAGTTGCAGGTAGGTGAGCGAAAACCGCCACCAGCGCTGCAGGAAAGTGGACTCCGGCTCGCGCTCGATGCAGAACCCCTGGAAGCACTCCGCGGTGGGCGCAAGCGCCAGCGCCAGGTCGGCGCGCACCGTGTCCAGCTTGGGCAGTCGATTGAGCGCAAAGAACGGGACCAGCAGCGTGAGCAGCAGCACCGCCCCGATCACGCGTCGTTTGCCGGCTTCCGTTCGCAGGGCGCCACTCGCGCCCCGCAGCGCCGCCGCCACCATCCTACATTCTCATCACGCTAACGCACGTTGGCGCCGCGCAGGCGGGGGTCGAGCAGGTCGCGCAACGCGTCGCCGAACATGTTGAAGCTGAAGATGGCGATGGTCAGCAACAGGCCGGGCCACATCGCCAGCCACCAGGCCGACTCCATGTACGCGCGGCCCTCACGGCTCAGCATGCTGCCCCAGTCCGGCGTGCCCACGTCCAGGCCGAAGCCGAGAAAGCTGAGCCCGGCAGCGGTGAGAATGTTGTAGCCGATGCCGCCGGTAAAGCCGATGATGACCAGTGGCATCAGGTTCGGGACCACGTGCCGCAACAGGGTGCGTGAGACCGGCGACCCGGCCGCCCGCGCGGACTCGAAGTAGACGTTCTCCTTAATCGCGATGACGGCGCTGCGGATGGTTCGCGACCCGCCAATGGCGCCCCAGATACCGATCACCAGGATGAACTGCAGCAGTCCGCGCCCGAAGATGGTCAGCATGGTCAGCAGCACCAACAGGTCGGGAATGGTCATCGCCGCGTCCACGAAGCGCTGAATGGTCATGTCCAGCTTGCCGCCGACGAACCCCGACAGGGTCCCCAGGAACAGCGACGTGACCACTCCCAGCAGCGTCGCGCCCAACCCGACCAGCAGCGACAGCCGCGAGCCCACGATCAGGCGGCTGAGCACGTCGCGCCCGATCTGGTCGGTGCCGAGCCAGTACTCGGCCGACGGCGGCTGCAGGCGGTTGCGCACGTTGCGTTCTTGGAACGGGTAGGGTGCGATCTGCTCCGCGAACACGGCAACCAGGATCAGCAGCAGCACGACCACGGCGCCCCCCATCCCGAGACGCTTCCTGGCCAGCTTGCGCAGGAACAGCACGGCCGGGTGCCGGCGCGCGGGCACGTTCGAGACGTTGCGGCCGGTTGACTCTCTTGCCGTCGCCATGGCAGGCCCTACCGGTACCTGATGCGGGGGTCGAGATAGGGATAGACCAGGTCCACCATCAGGTTGACCCCGGTAATCGTGAGCGCGGCAACCAGGTTCAACGCGGACACGGTCGGATAGTCGCGCAACTGCAGCGCGTCGATGGCGAGGCGCCCCAAGCCCGGAATATTGAACACGTTCTCGATTATCACCGCCCCTCCGACCAGCCGTGGCAGGTCCATCCCGATCGAAGTGGCGACCGGAATGAACGCGTTCTTGATCGCATGCCGCACCACCACCACCCGTTCCTTTAGTCCCTTCGCCCACGCGGTGCGGATGTAATCCTGGCGCAACACCTCCAGCATCATGGTGCGGGTCAGGCGCATCAGGCCGGCCGACCCGGCCGTGCCCAGAATCAGCGACGGAAACAAGAAGAAATACAGGTTGCCAAGCGGATCGGCGCCGAACGACACGTGCTCGATCGGGGGCTGCCACCGGAACCAGATCGACGGAAAGATGATGATCAGCATTGCCAGCCAGAAATTGGGCGCGGCCAGCCCGATCACGGCGGCGGTGCGGGCGGCGTAGTCGCCACCGGTGTCCTGGCGCACCGCCGAGTACACGCCAACCGGCAGCGCGATGGCCAACTGTATCAGCAGCGCCAGGATGCCCAGCTCGGCGGTAATCGGCAGCCGGCGCGCGATCCGTTCCTCGATCAGGTAACTGCCGCCGGTCAACGGCTTCCCGAACGTACCCTTGAAGATGATGTTCCCGATCCAGACCGCGTACTGCTCGTGCACGGGCTTGTCCAATCCCAGCGCCTTCTCGAGTGCCTCGCGATCCACCAGGAAGGATCCGCCGCCGGTGCGCATGGCCCGCTCCGCCATCATGTCGATCACGTCCCCCGGGATGAACCGCACCAGCAGGAACACCAGCACGGTCACCAGGAACACCGTGGGGACAAGGAGGAGAACCCTCCGCAACAAATATGCTGTCATGACTGGAAGGCCGCGTCACCCGAGAAACACCGCGGGCAACGCGGCCTTCGACCTAATTCAGGTAGTGATCCTTGAGGTCCTGGTCGATCCAGAGGCGCCCGTAGAGCTCGACGTACTGGTGGCGGCCGAGCATGTTCTCGCCGTTCCAGCCCTGGATCCACGGCTGTACGATGTTCCACTGCGGCGGTTCCACCGCGGTGATGATCCACTGCTTCTCCAACAGGAACAGGTTCGCCACGCCCCAAAGCTCGGCGTACTCGTCGAGCGTGGTGGCCGCGCGCATCTCCTCGATCAGCGCGTTGTACTCGGGGTCGACGGTATTGGGTTGCCATTGGTTGGTGCCGTCGCCATAGAACCGGCCCACCAGGTGCTCCTCGATCATCTGGCTGGTTCCTTCCGACATGCCGAGTTCGTACTGGACCGCCGCCATCCGGTCGGCGTAGATCGAGCCGTCCTCGGGCTGCAATTCCAGCTCCACGCCGATATCCGCGTAGTAGCCCTGCACCAGCTCCCAGTAGGTGGCGTCGAGCGTGCCGACGCCGCCGATAAGTGCGCCGATCGTCACCCGGGTCCCATCGTCGCCGCGCGGCAGACCCGCCTCGTCCAGCAGCTCCTCCGCGTGCTCGGGGTTGTAATTGAAGTAGAACTGCAACTCTTCCGGCCACTCCTCGTACGGGGGCACCCAGATGTGCGCACTCATCGAGCGCGGCGTGGCGTTGCCCTGCCCGTCGTAGAGCGCGTCATTGATCTCATCCAGATTGATCGCGAGCTGCAGCGCCCGCCGCACCCGAATGTCGTCCAGGGGTGGGTTCTCGACGTTGATCATGAACAGGTAGTCGCTGCGGAAGTTGTAGATCCCGTACTGCATGTCGGGATTGGTGCGCAGCAGCCCCTCCAGGTCGCCCGGGGTACGGATCGACGCACCGTGCTGGGAGAACCCGAGGTCGATCTGGCCGGTACGGAATGCCGCCAGACGGGTCCCAGGCTCCGGTATTACGAGCGCCTTCAACGCATCCGGATAGGGAAGCTGATTGTCCGGATACTTCTCGTCGTGGCCCCAGTAGTTCGGGTTCCGCTCCCAGGCCAGGCTGCTGCCCTCCTGGACATCGGTCAGCATGAACGGGCCGGTCCCCACCAGAGACTCCCAATCAGTCACGTTGCCTGCCTCGATCACCTCGGGCGCGTACATCGCAGTGATCTCGTGCCACAACAGGTCGTACAGGAACCATGCCTGCGGCTCCTGAAGCTTGAACACCACCGTATGATCGTCGGGGGCGGTTATCGAATCCCACACCATGTTGCCGAGCCGATCGATGAAGGGGCTGGCATCGCCGTCGCCGAGCCCGATGTAGCGGGTGTAGTTGTAGACCACGTCGTCGGCCACGAACTGGCGCCCGTTCACCGGCTCCTTGTCTTGCCAGTAGACGTCGGGGCGCAGCTTGACGGTTACGGTGAGGGGATCGGTTTGCTCCCAGCTCTCCGCAAGCTGGCCTCGCATGTACTCGATCGGACCGCAGAAGCAGTTGAGTGCCCAGGTGTCGCGGTCCACCGCCCAGTCCATCATCGCCAGCTTCTCGACGACGCCGGCGATGTGGGTGACGGCGGGGCCCCCGCTGTAGGTATCCACTGCCAACGTGTGGGCAAAGTGTGCGATGGTCATCGTCCCGCCGTACTGCGGAGCGGTGAACTGCTTTCCGCTGCTCGGGTCGGTGACCATCTCCTTCTCGGCCATCGCTTCGGAGCCCTCTTCACCCTCGCCGGCGGCCCAGGCACTGGTCGCGGCAACTGCGATCACCGTGGCGATCACCAGAACCTGCCTCATTACTCGCATGTACATGCGCTGACTCCCTCGGGATTGGATCCCGATCTCGATGACGTGGAGTACTGTGCTGCACGCCTGCGCCCGCGCGGGGCCCGGTACGCGGCCACGGCAACGCCGTACCGCTCCCCAGGCGCACCTCTCCCGTGTAAACCCCCATCCTATACCCGCCGCAGGTAGCCGTCAAACTCAAGTCGGCCCAGCTATTCCCGGTGTCCACCGGAGTGCGAATGTGGCATCATTGCTTGCGTTGTGACCCGCTGCATCGGCACACCGGCCATCTTCGGCTGCAGGGCGCGCAACCTTGTCTCGCCGGGCGGTGTCGGCGCAGCCGTGGCCGTGGCCGGCCTGCTTGCTGCGGCGGCGGCCTGCGCCGAGGTGGTGCCGGTGGAGGTTACGCACACGCCGTGGGCGGCCGCGCCGGCGTGCAGCGGAGGGTTCGTGCGCCACGACCTGCCCCACGCCACGCTGATGGAGGGCGCCCCGCCGTTGATGTTCGACGGCAATGGCGCCGGCGTGGCGCTGGCGGACCTGGACGGCGACGGCCTGATCGACATTGCCCTCGCCGGGCTGCGCGCCCCGGTCACGCTGCTGTGGAACCGCGGCGGGCTGCGCTTCGAGCGGGTCGAGTTGCCGGCGGCGGCCACGCGCGCGATCAACGCGCTGGACCCGGACGGGGACGGCGCCATGGACCTGGTGGTGACCCGCTCCGGCCGGCGGCCGCAGTGGTGGCGCGGGGTGGGCGGGCGCTCGTTCGCGGCGATGCCCGACGACGCGGATTTCATTGGCTGGTTTCCGATCTACGCCATGGCCTGGGCCGACCTGGACGGCGACCTCGACCTCGACCTGGTGGGGGCGTCGTACGACGCCGAGCTGGAGAAGCTGCGCATGCGCGAGGTGTACCTCAACTTCGCCGAGCGCACCGACACCAAGACGCCGCTCGACGGCGGCGTGTTCTACTACGAGAACACCGGCGAGCGGCTGCGCTCGTTCCCGCTGGCGCGCCAGGCGGAGGCGCTGGCGATCGCGCTGCTCGACCTGGACCACGATGGCAGGCGCGACATCCTGGTCGGCAACGACTACGACACCCCCGACTACGTCTACCTGAACACCGAGTTCGGCTGGCGCCTGGGGCAGCCGTTCGCACACACCACCTTCAATACCATGGGATACGCCGAGGGCGACGTCGACAACGACGGCACGGTCGAGCTGCTGGCGGCAGACATGCAGCCCTACCGGGAGGGCGCCGACGTGGACTCGGCGTGGGCGCCGATCTGGAACGGGCAGCGCCCGGAGCAGGGGGACGAGGTGCAACTCGTGGCCAACGTGCTGCAGGTGCGCGCCGCGGACGGACGCTACGTCAACCGGGCGCCGGAGCGCGGGCTGGCCGCCACCGGCTGGACCTGGTCGGTGCAGTTCGGCGACCTGGACCACGACGGCCTGCTCGATGTGTACGCCGTCAACGGCATGATCGGCATGGTGTTCGAGCACCTGCCCGCCGCCGAACTGGTGGAAGAGAACCAGGTGCTGCGCAACACCGGCGCCGGAGGCTTCGTACCGGTACCGGAGTGGGGGCTGGGAGCCACCGAGGGCGGACGCGGCATGGCGATGGCCGACCTCGACCTTGACGGCGACCTCGACCTGGTGGTGAACAATGTCGCCGCCCCGTCGATCTTGTTCGAGAACCAAGTGTGCAGTGCCACCGGCGGCGCGCCCGGCGCCAGCATCGAGGTCGACCTGCGCTGGCCCGGCTCCCCCAACCGGCGCGCGATCGGCGCCCGTCTGCAACTCGCCACTCCGGCCGTCTCCTTTCTGCGCGAGGTGCGCGTGGCCAGCGGCTACCTGTCGAGCGAGCCGGCGCGCGTCCACTTTGGGTTCCCCGCCGATCCCGGACCGCTCACGCTCACCGTAACCTGGCCCGACGGCGCCACCTCCACCGTTACCGGCATCGAGCCCGACCACCTGCTGACGATCGAGCGCCCCACCTGACCGCACTGCCATACTGTCGGGACCGTGGCTGCCCGCCTCACAACCGGCGGTCAGCGGGCTGCTCTACAGCGACGCACCTCTACAGCGACGCACCTCTACAGCGACGCACCGCGATCGGCGCCGAGACGGCCGCCGCCGCCGCGCAGGCGCGGGTGGAGCAGGTCGCGCACCGCAAAGCAGCAGCAGCCTCGGGGGCCTGCTGCGTCACTGCATCGTAGGCCGCGTGCCGAGGACCAATCTGCTTAGTTCGTCTGCATCAGCTCGATGGTGACGTTGTCGGGGGCCTGCAGGAAGCAGATCGGGTGGCCGGGGACGAACTCCCACGGTTCGGCGGCGAAGGTGGCGCCCTTGGCGCGGATCTCCTCGCAGAATGCCAGCAGGTCGCCCTCGTATGCGTAGCCGAAGTGGTCGGTGCCCCAGCCGTTGTGGCTCACGAAGCCCTCGAACTGCTGCATCGGCTGGCTGTTTCCCGTCGGCGCCTCGCCCGGCCGGCTGCCGCGGATCAGCAGCAGCATGCCGCCGAGATCCACGGTGACCTGCGGCGCCCCCATCACGTCGGCTTCGCCGGTGATGGCGCCGCCGAGGATGTTCTCGTAAAAGCTCGCCGCGGCGTGCGGATCCTCGCTGATCAGGTGAATGTGGTGAAACTTGACTCCAGAACTCATGTCCCCTCCTCGTTTTGGGTGTGCCCTATACCGGCATCTTGCGCCCCGAGTGGGCGCGCCCGATGCGGGCTATCTCCTGGTCGGGGGCGGTGATCACCATCGCCCCGCCGTCGATCCAGGCGGGAAAGTCGGCCGGCGCAACGTAGCCGGTGAACGGGTGGAAGTATACCCCGCTCGCCGCGCACGCTTCCTTGACGCGCTGTTCGATCTCCACCATCTCCTGCGGCCATGGATTCGACAGCGACCGGATGCCGAGCGTCAACGCCATGTCGCCCGGGCCCACCTCGGCGAACCCGACGCCCGGCACCTGCATGATCTCCTCCACGTACGGCAGCGCCGCCTTGGACTCGATCTTGATGCCCAGGAACAGCTCGCCGTCGGGATTCAGCGGCCACGGGTCGGCCTTCTCGATGTAGGTGCCGGCGTCCACGCCCCACACGTGGCCGGCGCTGTCCTCCGAGGCGATGCCGCGCATGCCGGTGCCGAGGCCGGCGCCCACGCCGAGCCGGTTGATCGGGTAGCGGCACGCCTCCACGAACGCCGCCACCGCGTCCGGCGTGTTGGCCTTGCACAGGATGATGCCGTGCACGCCGCGCGCGAGGAGCTGCTGGCACTGCCAGGCGTTGGCCTCCACCACCGCGCGCGAGATGCCGTTGACCGGCGCCTCCACGATGATGGTGGGCGTGCGGTGGCCGCTACGCGTCGGCCCCGCGTCCACCATCCCGTGCAGGTAGTCGTCGAGGCCGGCCACGTTGAACGCCCCGTGCTCGAAGCCGACGTTGATGTAGTCGGCCCAGTGGCCGGCGTCGGTCTGGCCCTGCTCGTAGGTGAGCACCGGGGTGTGGCTTGTGGTGAGCGAGCCCTTGGGCCGCCGGTGAAAGGTGCCGGCAAGCCCGGTGTGGCCGCCCACGTAGTAGATCGGCTGCCCACCCTCCAGCAACTCGATGGTGCGATTGATCCTGACTCCCATTTCGCACACTCTAACCCGATGCTGCGCCGGCTGTAACTACCTCAGCGATCAGCCTGCTTTACGTTGGCCGCGCCGATGCGACCGGCGCCACCCGACAGCCTGGGATCGAGCAGATCGCGCAGCGCATCGCCGAACATGTTGATTCCGAACACGACGATGGCGAGGGACAGGCCGGGCCAGATCGCCAGCAACGGCGCCCGCTCCATGTACCGGCGGTCTTCGAGGCTCAGCATCCCGCCCCAGCTCGGCTGTGGTGGCGGAATCCCGAAGCCGAGGAAGCTGATGGTCGACTCGCTCAGAATCACCGCACCCAGGGAGATGGTAAAGACCACGATAATGGGCGGCCACACCTGCGGCAGGACGTGGTGGAGGAGGATCCTCCACGTGGGCAGCCGACGGCGCGCGCCGCCGCCACGTACGGGTTCTCCTTGGTGCCCAACACCACGCCCCGTACGGTCCGGATGTTACCGATTCCCGTGAACGCGCCGAGGACGACGACCATCGGCACCATGCCCTGTCCCAGGAGCGACATCACGGTCAGCACGATGAACAGCCACGGGAAGGTAAGCCAGGCATCGACGAATCGTTGGACGATCAGGTCGAACGTACCAACCCAGTAACCGGACAACAGACCGAAGAACAGGGCGATGACCAGGCCGATGGCGACGGCTCCCACTCCCACGATCATGGACACGCGCGCTCCGTGAATGACGCGAGTCAGCAGGTCGCGGCCAAATTGGTCGGTGCCCAGCGGAAACTCGGCCGATGGTCCTTCGAGCGCGCGTCTGAGATTCTGGTCTCTGAGGTTGTGGGTGGCGAGCACGTCGGCAAACACGCCCACCAGGAGAAACACCAGTACGATGATCAAACCGACGGCGCCGAGCTTCTTTTCCCGGAACAGCCGCGGCAGCAGGTCGCGAAGCGACCCTTTTCTCGGAGCAGCCTCCGGTGCAGCCGAACCGCTCACTTGTACTGGATCCGCGGGTCGAGCCAAGCGTAGCTGATGTCGACGATGACGTTCACGAGCAACACGAATCCCGCCATCATCATATTCAGTCCCGCCAGCAGGGGGTAGTCGCGCTGCTCCAGCGTTCTTACCACCAGCGAGCCGATACCGGGTATGTTGAATATGTGTTCCACCACGACCGCGCCGCCGATCAGGACCGGTAGCTGCAGTCTGATCGTGGTAAGCACCGGGTTCAGCGCATTCTTCAGCGCGTGCCGTAACACGACCGCCCGCTCCCTGAGCCCCTTCGCCCACGCGGTGCGAATGTCAGGGCTAGGGCACCCAGCTCCAGCGACCTCGGCAGCCGCTCGAGGATGACCTCTTCGACCGCGAGGTTGGTGAGCAGCGTCTTACCGAAGTCGCCCTGAAAGACGCCGGAGATCCAGCGTCCGTATTGGACGTGACCGGGCAGATTCAGGCCAAGCTGCTCCCGCAGAGCCTCCATGGCTCCCGCGGACATGTATCTGAGGGAGACCATGTAATCGAGCACGTCGCCGGGGATGAGGCGCATCGAGAGGAACACGATAAGGCTGACGATCAGCATCGTCGGCACGATCAGCAGCAGTCTTCTGATGATGTAGGGTTGCATACGCTAAAACGGGGGCCAGACCAGCCGGCCCAGCCCCCGCGAACGGTCAGATCAGAGGGACGCTATTCGTCCGCGTCGCGCCCGCTGATCTCCTTCTTCAGAGCCGCGTCGATCCAGAAGTACTTGGTAAAGTGGTACTGGTAGGTCTGCAAGCCGCTCATGCCTTCCATTCCCTTCACCCACGGCTGCCATGCCATGTACTCGTGGACGGCGCCGAAGTCCAGGAACCACAATTGCTCCTGCCAGTAGAAGACCAGGTCCAGAAGCGCGTCGGTCCACTCGGGAGTGTTGGCCTCGAGCAAGTTGACCGCTTCGAACAATCGCTCCACCTCGAGGGCCTCGGGAGAACCCTGGATCCGACCCATGCTGTAGAACGGCCGATACTGCGTTCCAGAAGTGCGTGGCCAACACCGAGAAGCTCGTGCCGCCGGCATTATGAAACGCCAGGCCGGTAAAGCGCTCGTCGTTCGGTCCGTCCGCACCGCCGATCATGCCCCAGTGGCCGCCGTTCGGGATCGGGTCCATGTTGACCCGGATGCCGACATCCTCGAAGTACGCAAAATACGCAGGGTAGTTCTCATCGAGCGTGGAGTCCGTAATGAAGCTCGTCTCGAAACGGATGCCGTCCTCGCCACGCGGGTAGCCGGCCTCGTCGAGAAGCCCGCGAGACGAGGTGGTATCCGGACACCCCCGTGACCAGCGCCGAAATTGCCCCCAGACCGTCCGCTGCCCCGGTCCGCCCATCACACGGCGCGATATCGATCACCTCCCATCAGCCATAGGGGACCAACCTCGTCGTCGTGATCGCGTTGGCGTCGGTAATCAACCCGGCCGATCTTCCTTCAGCCTTCAGTCCATTCACTTATCCACAAACCATGAGTCCCCCCCTCGCGATCCCCCCTCGTTCTCCGCCTCCCTTTCGGTTAGATTCTTACGTGAGGCACGCTCTCCGTAGGGTCAACCGCAGCGAAAACCCAAAGATTGCCGGCGCTCGGTTCCCCTCACCAGTGCGTAGGGACCGGCAGCGGCCGTGCACCGCGTCGTCGGGCACTTTGAACGTCGGGACCACGGCGGCTACAATTTCCCACCGTGTACAAGTGGCGTGAGTGCCTCCGCGCCGGTGCCACGGCCGCCGTCATGGCCCTGGTTTCGGCACATGCATCCGGTGAAGAACCATCCGTGGCTCGCCGCTGGAACCAGGTGGCCCTGGAAGCGATCCGCAACGACTTCGCCCGCCCGCCGCTGCACGCGCGCAACCTCTACCACCTGTCGGTGGCGATGTGGGACGCATGGGCGGTATACGACACGGGCGCGGGCGGGAATCGCCCCCTGGCCCGGCCGATTCTGGCGGACGAACGGATGCGGACCGACGACGTGGCGGCATCCCGCAACGAGGCGATCAGCTACGCCGCCTACCGCGTGCTGGTCCATCGCTACCGCGAGTCGCCGGGGGCGGAGGAGTCGTTGCCGAGCTTCGACGCGCTGCTGGCCGAGTTCGGCTACCACCCATCCAACGAAACCACTCGGGGAAACAGCGCCGCCGCAGTCGGCAACCGCGCGGCGTTGCGGGTGATCAGGCACGGCCTTGCCGACGGTGCCGACGAGCTCGGCGACTACGCGTTCGAAACCGGCTACGAACCGGTCAATCCCCCGCTCTTCGTAGCCCTGCCGGGCGCTGGCGAGCTGGCCGATCCGAACCGCTGGCAGCCGCTGTCGCTGCTGGAGTTCATCGATCAGGCCGGCCGGCGCCAAGCGGGCAACGTGCAGCGCTTCATCGGCTCCCACTGGGGCGAGGTGACGCCGTTCGCGCTGCCCCGCGCCGCGCTGGCGGCTCCCGGCGTCTACCACGATCCCGGAGCGCCGCCGTACCTCCGCAGCGACCGGTCAGCCGAATATCGCGACGCGTTCGCAGAGGTCGTGCGCTTCAGCGCGACGCTCGATCCAGACGACGGCGTCCTCATAGACATCGGGCCGGGCGCGCTCGGCGGCAACTCGCTCGGTGCCAACGACGGCCGGGGTTACGCGCGCAATCCAGTCACCGGCCGCCCATACGCCGCCAACGTTGTCAAGCGCGGCGACTGGACGCGCGTCATCGCCGAGTTCTGGGCCGACGGACCCGACTCCGAGACGCCGCCCGGCCACTGGAACGCGCTGGCCAACTACGTCACCGATCACCCGCAGCAGCGCCGCTTGCTGCGCGGCGCCGGGGCCGAACTCGCCCCTCTGGAGTGGGACGTCAAGCTGTACCTGGCTCTGAACGGGGCGTTGCACGACGCTGCGATCGCGGCCTGGGGCATCAAGGGCCACTACGACTACGTGCGGCCGATCACCGCGATTCGGTTCATGGGGCAATTCGGTCAGTCCTCTGACCCCTCCGGACCCGCCTACCACCCGCACGGACTGCCGCTCGAGCCCGAACTGATCGAGGTAATCACGCCGGAGTCCGCGGCGGCCGGCGAACGCCACTCTCACCTCGCCGACCACGTCGGCGAGATCGCCGTGTACGCGTGGCGCGGACGGGCGCCTTCGGTAGTGCAGCGCACGTTCAACCGCCAGCAGATGGCGGCCAGCGTGATCCCGGAAGTACCAGTGATCAAGCGAACGCCGCCGCGCGAGCTGACCGGCAACGACTACTGGGGCGCCGGCTGGATCCGCGCCACCGAGTGGCTTCCCTATCAGCGCGACAGCTTCGTCACGCCGCCGTTCGCCGGCTACGTCTCCGGGCACAGCACGTTCAGCCGCGCTGCAGCGGAGGTGCTGGCGCGCTTTACCGGTAGCGCGTTCTTTCCCGGCGGGCTGGGCGAATTCACGGCGCCGGCCAACGAGTTCCTAGTGTTCGAGACCGGCCCCAGCGAGACGATCCGCCTGCAGTGGGCCACCTACTACGACGCCGCGGACGAGGCCGCAATCTCCCGCCTGTACGGCGGCATCCACCCCAGTGTCGACGACCTTCCGGGGCGGATCCTCGGAGCCCGGGTCGGCAGCGCGGCGTTCAACCACGCCCTTGCCTTGTTCGGCGACACCTGATCTCGAGTACTCACGTTCCCTTGGCAGCCTGAGCAGTCGCTCACTGCGCCACACCCGGACGACTTGGCCGCGGGCCGCGCGCTGGCGATAAACTATGCGAAACGTTGGATGGATCAGTTCCCGAAGAGCGGATAGCTGTCGCGCCCTGGGGTGCCGTGTGCGCGTGTATCACGCCCGCGCGGTTGGCGTGAGCGGCTTGGCGCGCCGCGTAGTTCCGAAACGTCCCGCACCGCCGCGCAGGCGCGGATCCAGCAAATCGCGCAGCGCGTCGCCGAACATGTTGGCACCGTACACGACGAGAGCCAGGCACAGACCCGGCCAGAACGCCAGCCACGGCGCCTGCAGCATGTACTGGCGGCCCTCAATGCTGAGCATGCCACCCCAGCTCGGCTGCGGCGGCGGGATGCCATAGCCGAGAAAGCTCAGCGTCGCCTCGGCGATGATGTTGCCGCCCAGTGACACCGTGAACAGCACGATCATCGGCGCGATCAGTTCCGGCGCGATGTGGCGCCACAGGATCCTGAAGGTGGCCGCGCCGACCGCTCGCGCAGACTGCACGTACATCGCTTCCCTCACGCTCAGCACCACGCTGCGCACGGTACGGGTATTGCCGATCCCGGACGAGATGCCCAGCACCAGGATCACCTGCAGCAGGCCGGGACCGAGAATTGACATCACCGTAAGCACGATGAACAACCAAGGGAACGTCAGCCAGGCATCGACGAAGCGTTGCACGATGAGATCGAACGCCCCGCCCCAATAGCCGCACAGCAGTCCAAGCGCCATCGCCACGACGATCGTGAGCGCGCTGGAGGCGATGCCTACTACCATCGACACTCGTGCGCCATGGATAACGCGGCTCAACTGGTCTCTGCCGAACTGGTCGGTTCCCAGCGGCCACTCGGCCGACGGCGGCAGCAACCGGCGCGAGAGCTCCTGGTCGCGCAGGCCGTAGGGCGCGAGCAGGTCGGCGAAGATGCCCACGAGCAGGAACAAGAGCACGAGGATGCCACTAATCGCGCCGATGCGCTTCTCGCGGGCAAACCGGCGCAGCAACTCCCAGAGGCGGTGCTGTCTCGTGGCCGCGCCTGTCCCGACCCCCGTTATTTCCGCCGGCTGACTCACTAGTCGTACCGAATGCGGGGGTCGAGGAAGCTGTAGGTCAGATCGATCAGCAGGTTGACGATCAACACGAAGCCGGCCACCACCAGGTTGATGCCGGACACCACGATGTAATCGCGCCGTTCGATGGCGAATACCAAGAGGCTCCCCAGGCCGGGAAGCTGGAACAGCGTCTCGACGATCACGGCGCCGCCGACCATAACCGGCAGCATGAGACCGATCATGGTGACCACCGGCAGCATCGCGTTGCGCAACACGTGACGGACCACCACCACCGGTTCCTGCAGCCCCTTAGACCACGCGGTACGGACGTAGTCCTGGCGCAGCACCTCCAGCATCATGGTGCGCGTCAACCGCATCGTCACGCCAGACAGCCACATGCCGAGGATGCTCGCGGGGATGATCAGCGACGTGAGGTTGCGGATCGGGTTCATCGAAAACCGGGTGTAGATCATCGGCGGCGCCCAGCCCCACCAAAGCGCGGGATACACCCACACCATGAGCGCGATCCAGAACCCGGGCACGGTGATCAGCAGGATCGAGAAGCTGCGCAGCAGGTAGTCCCCGACGGTATCGGGCCGTATGCCGGAGTAGATGCCGACCGGCAGCGCAATGGCCAGCGATATGAGGATCGCAAGCGCGCCGACCTCGAGGGAGACCGGGAGACGGTTCAGGACCAAGTTGGTGACGGACTCACGGCTTACCAGCGCGTCGCCTAGGTCGCCGCCCAGCACGCCCGTCACCCACGTCACGTATTGCGCCACCAGGGGCTGATCCAGCCCGAGCTTGGCCCGGATCAACTCCCTCGGGTCCTCTACGCCGGCGCCGCGCGCCATCCCCATCACCATCATGTCCACCACGTCGCCGGGAATCAGACGAACCGAGAAGAACACGATGACGGTGACGATGAAGACCGTCGGCACGATGAGCAGCAGCCGGCGGATGATGTAGGTCTGCATCATCGCTGAACGGGGGCGCGTGTGCGGTGCCGCTCGCGCGACACCACACTAAAGCGCCACCCTCGCGCTAGGATAATCGTGGGCGGGGTTACTCGTTTGGTCCGCGCCCGGACATCTGCTGCTTCATGTCGGTATCGACCCAGTAGAACCGGGACAAGGCGAGCCAGCGGTCGACCGCGACTCCCTTCTCGCCATTGTAGCCCTTGATCCATGGCTGCCAGAATAGGAAGGTCGGCTCGGCAACGACCGGGATGGTGTCGGAGCGTTCCAGCGCGTACACAAAATACTCGTTGTAGCGCGCGATCCCGTCGGCCGGCGGCAGGCCGGCAATCTCGGCGCGGAACTGGTCGTACACCGGCGTGGCGGCGCGCGAGTAGTTCCACGAGCTGTTGTTGTCGTAGTAGTGGACCAGCGTCGAGAACGCGCTCGGGCCGTTACCCCAGTCGTTGGCGACCATCTCCTGATGCTCGCCGTTCACCATGATGGTCGAGTAGACCCCCGACTCCTGAACATTGATGTTGGCGATCAGGCCGATGTCGTCCCAGTAGCCGGAGTACAGCTCGGTGAAGTGCTGGAACTCCGGCGGTGTGATCACCTCGAACTCGAAGCCGTCGGGATAGCCGGCGTCCGCCAGCAGCTTGCGCGCCTTGTCGAGATCGCGACCGATCAATGAATGGGCGCTCGCCCCCGACCCCTCGTGCGCGAGCAGCGGTTCGGTGGGCAGGTCCTCCAGCGGGACGAAGAACGCTCCGGTGGTCGGATACGCCGGCCACGCGTAGGTGAGCCCGGCGCCGGCGTAGAACTGGTCATTCACCTCCTGGTGCGGAATGGCGAGCATGAACGCCTGCCGCACCCGCATGTCGGCGAACTTGCTGCCCGGCAGGTCCTGGCGCATGTGAAATATCGCCTGGCGCCACTGGCCCACGCGGGAGTTGAGCTCGGGATTGGTCTCGGAGAGGGAGTCTTTCCAGCGCTCCGGGAGGAACGCGAACAAACTGCCGTTACGGTCGATCTGACCGGTACGCAGGCCCGCTCCGACCGCCTCGATCTCGGCGAACGGAATCATGCGGAACCCGTCGATGTACGGTTGCTGATTCTCGGGAAACAGCGGGTCCGTGCCCCAGTAGTTGGGGTTCTTGACGTACTCGGCGACGCTGCCATCGACGTAGTTGGACCAGATGAAGGGCCCGGTGCCGAGCGCGTTGCGCCAGTCGACCATGTCCACGCCCTCGGCTTCCACCGGACGCAGGGTCATATTACCCAGTAGCCGAAAGTTCTCCCACGTATAGTCCGCCCCGTGGCCGGCCCAGTCGACGTCCACGGTCCAGTCGTCGCGCGCCGTCCAGGTGAAGTTGGGCCAGGCGCCCGAGGCCGGGTTCTCCTTCTGCGAGTTGGCCGAGAACACCACGTCGTGGGCGTTCGCCTCCCGTCCGTACGCCGACTCCAGCTCGGGCACGGGGTTCACGACGTTCTCCTTGTCCCAGAAGTGAATGCCGCGCCGGATATGGAATACGACGTTGGTGGGACCGGTCTGCTCGAAGCTTTCGGCCGCGTCGCCGATCCACCAGACCTGCGGTACGTCGCCCGGCTTGCTGAACTCGCCGGTGCCTGAGACTCCGCGCGCCCAGTCGACCACTACTAGTCGATCGTAGGGCGGTTGCGATGGCCAGGCCAAATGGCTCGGACCGGTCGGGTCGGTGGTAGTGCCCCCCAGGACGGCCTCCGTCGCCCAGCCGCCGTAGCGTGGCTTCTCTACCTCTATGCTCATCGTGGTGCCGTCGGTGCGCGTTAGCTCCACGGTCACCATCTCGACATCGGCCACCATCGTCTCGCTGGCGGGTGACGCCCACAGAGTAGCCGCCGCCAGCGCGAAGCCCAGCGCGAGCGCCAAGACTCCTAACTTAATTGGGAATGAAAATCTCACTCGGTCCCTCCTCAAATGTCGGATTCAATTTAGTATGATGACTACCCACCGGGCATGTCAATTTTTCGGATGGCGTTCAGATGAATTCGTACTCAAGAGGACACGCAACAACGGCCCGCATCGTTTTGGCCGTGGCGATTGCGGCCGTGACCGCGGCAATGTCCGTATCCGCCGAGGCGTCGGCGCAGGAGCAGGACGCCGATCCGCCGGAATTCGCCGGTGAATGGTTTTACCGGCACGCGGGTGGAAGCATCTACGCGTGGACGTTTACCGACTCCGGAGAGTTCGAGTGGACCGTGACCCACGCTGGCGTGAGCACCATCCCCACCGTGCTTGGACGCGGCAACTACGAGGCCAAGCGCGACGATCAGCTCATCCTCGTGTTCGTGGGAAAGGACGGTGCCGCGGAGGCTCCACAGACTCGCACATGGCGCAGGTGCGGGGACACGCTGACGTTGTGGCGCGGCGAGTCGGAACGAAGCTACACCAGAACGCGAGACGGGACATTCGAATACTGCGAGGAGTGAGCACCGCCAGCCCCCACCGTCTCGTTCACGCACAGCTCCACGCCGCCGCTACCCGCGAGGTTGACGCCGGACGTTCTGCATCGGGCGCTGGCCAACGCCGCGGAGCCGCCCCGCACGGCAGCAATCGAATCTTCGTTCAATTGCGGTCGGCGGGCGGGGCCTCGGCGCCGAATCGGCCGATGCCGCCGCGCAGGCGCGGGTCGAGCAGGTCGCGCAGCGCGTCGCCGAACATGTTGATGCCGAACACCACGATGGCCAGGCACAGTCCGGGCCAGAACGCCAACAACGGCGCCTCCAGCATGTAGGAGCGGCCCTCTATGCTCAGCATGCTGCCCCAGCTCGGCTGCGGCGGCGGTATGCCGAAGCCGAGGAAGCTCACCGACGCCTCGGCAAGGATGTTGCCGCCCACCGAAACGGTGAACAGGACGATCATCGGCGCGACAAGCTGCGGCGCGATGTGGCGGGCAAGGATGCGCAGGGTGCCGGCGCCGGTCGCCCGCGCCGCTTCCACGTAGGGGGTTTCCTTCACGCTCAGCACGACGCTGCGCACGGTCCTGATGTTGACGATGCCCCAGGGTACGCCCAGGACGATGATGACCTGCGGGATGCCCGGCCCGAGCAGCGACATCACCGTAATGATCAGGAACAGCCACGGAAACGCCTGCACGGCATCCACCACCCGCTGGCCAATCAGATCCGCCACCCCGCCGAAGTATCCCAGCAGGAGTCCGAACACGGTCGCCACCACCACCGCAATCAGGCTGGCGGCGATGCCGACCAGCATCGAGATGCGGGCGCCCTGCACCACCCGGCTGTACACGTCGCGCCCGAACTGATCGGTGCCCAGGGGATAGTCGGACGACGGCCCCTCCAAACGCCGCGGGACGTTCTGCTCGAACATGTCGTGGGTGGCAAGCACGTCGGCGAAGATGCCGACCAACAGAAACAGCACCATGATGATCAGCCCGACGGCGCCCAGCTTCTTCTCCCGGAACAACCGGGAGAGGGTCTGGCGCAGGAGTGACGTATGTGGGCGCTGATCGGCGGCCGGCGCCTTGGGCGCCGCGGTGTCAGCCATCAGTCGTAGCGGATCCGCGGGTCGAGATAGGCGTAACTGACGTCGATCAAGACATTGACGACCAGCACGACCCCAGCCATGAGCAGGTTTACGGCGGTGACTACGGGGTAGTCACGTTTCTCGAGTGCTTCGATAATCAGCGATCCGAGGCCCGGTATGTTGAAGATCTTCTCCACGATCACGGCCCCGCCAATCAGGACCGGCAACTGCAGTCCGATCATCGTGATTACCGGAATCGTGGCGTTCTTGAGGACGTGGCGCACCACCAGCACCCGCTCCCGCAGCCCCTTCGCCCATGCGGTGCGGACGTAGTCCTGGCGCAGCACCTCCAGCATCATGGTGCGCGTAAATCGCATTATGATTCCCGACAACAGCATCCCCTGGATGAGTGACGGCACGAACATCTGGGCCAGGTTGCCGAGCGGATCGTCACCGAATTGGACGAAGAACAGCGGCGGCGCCCATCCCCACCACAGCGCCGGGTAGACAACGACCATTGTGCCGAGCCAGAAAGCCGGAACGGTAACCAGCAGAATGGCAAAGCTGCGCAGAACCTGGTCGATGCCCGAGTCCGGCCGGATCCCGGAAATGATGCCGACCGGCAGCGCAATCACCAGCGAGAAGATGATCGCCATCAGGCCGAGCTGGAGAGATATCGGCAGGCGGAACAGGATGTCCGTTCCGACCGGCTGCCTGGTCCACAGCGAATCTCCGAGCTGGCCCCGGAACAGATCCCCAAGCCAGCGCAGGTACTGAATGTGCGCCGGGACATCCAGTCCAAGCTGTTCGCGCAGTGTCTGCGCAAGCTGCGCCACCACCTCCTCGCTGCTGCCCACCAGATCCGTGGTCGTGCTTCCGAGGGACACGTACTGCTGCATGATCGCCACCATCAGGTCGATGACGTCGCCGGGAATCCAGCGGATCAAGAAGAACGCCAGCAGCGAGACGATGAACAGCGTGGGGATGATCAGAATGACCCGTCTGATGATGTAAGCGGTCATCAAGCTCCGGCTTGGTTGAAAGTTTGGTTGAAAGTAAAGGGGCTGGCGACAGTCTCCGAAGGAAACCCCGCCAACCCCCTGGTCAGCTTATCGCAGTGCCGATAAGGCCGCTACGGCTGCATGTTCTGGTCGATCCAGATGTTCTTGGCCACCGAGTGCCAGCCCTGGATGCCGACGTTGCTCATCTCTCCGCTGTAGCCCTTCACCCATGGGTTCCAGAACGTCAGCTTGTCGAACGCGACGCCGTGCGGATACGCGCTATCCTCCAGCGCCTTCGGAAAGAACTCCCGATACGCCGCGATCCGCTTCTGTTCGTCGAACTCGGTAGTCACAATTGCGGCGATCGCATCGTACATCGGTTCGGACGTCCGCGCGCTGTTGACCGTGGCGTTGCTAGTCAGCTGATTGAAAAGCAGCTCGTATTGTTGCTGCCACATGCCCGGCGTCCAGCTCGTCAGCCCGAGGTGGTCCTCCCTGTCTTTGACCGACTGCCAGACCGCGCCCTCGACCACCTTGAGGTTGGCGCGGATGCCCACCTCGTTCCAGTAACCCTGGTAGAGCTCGTTGAACTCGGCCTCACCCGGGGGACTCCACAGGTCGAACTCGAAGCCGTCCGGGAACCCCGCCTGAGCGAGACAATCCCTCGCCTTGTCGGGATTGTAGGTGACCACGTCGCGAGCGCTGGCGCACGAACCAGGTAGCGTGGGCTCGGTCGGCAGATCCTCGTACTCGACAAAGTAATCCGGGAACGTCGGAAACGTCGGATACGAGTACTGCAGCGCGAATCCGCCGTAGAAGTCCTCGACGACCTCGTCGCGCGGAATGGCCATCATCAGCGCCTGCCGCACCTTGATGTCACTAAACGGGTTGTCCGGCAGGTCCACGCGCGGCACCCAGACCGTTGGGGTCGGGGCGGCGGGAGCCTGGCCAATCTCGGGGTTCGTGTCCTTGAGCTGCAGCCCCCACTTGCCCGACGAGCCGAGGCCATTGGTCAGGTCGAGCTGCCCGGCTCGCAGCGCTGCGATGATCGACGCCTCGTCGTCGAAGTCGACGATGCGGAGGTTGTCAGCGTACGGCAACTGATTCTCGGGGTGAATCGGATCGTTCTCCCAGTAGTTGGGGTTGCGCTTGTAGGTGACCGTGCTGCCAGGCACATAGTCGGTGGGGATGTAGGCGCCGGTACCGAGTGCGTTTTGCCAGTCCCCCCATTCGCTGTCCGGGATGTTCGCCATCCCGCTGTTGAAGACGAACAGGTACATTGATAGTTGGAAAGCCGTGAGAAGCGGGTCGGGCTCCGGCCACGACACCTCCAGGGTGTAGTCGTCGAGGGCGGTATAGGTGGCAACGCCGGGCAGGCCCTGCTGGTACCAGTTCGACGTGTTCTTCGAGAAGACCACGTCATGGGCAGTCAGCTCGCGCCCGTAGTCAGCCTGCAGCCCGGGATTCGCCTGCGCTACGTCCTCTTCCGCCCAGAAGCGGATGCCTTTGCGAATCTTGAACACCATCGACGTCTGGTTGGGAATTGTCCAGCTCTCCGCCAGCATGGGAACAGCTAGGGCTGGTGGGTTCGCCGCTGTGTACTGCCGCACGTCGTAGTCACCGGTGCCGGACGGACCATGGGCCCAGTCCAACTGCGAGAGGCGCTGGTTGGTAGGCTGGACGTTCGCCAGCTCGTGCGGTCCGCCACCGCTCCGTGGATCCCAGAGCGAGAACGAGACCAGCAGGATCTCGCGGTTCATCGTGATCGTGCCGCCGTAGCGCGGTTTCTCGTACTCCCTGGTCATGGTGGTGCCGTCGAGCTTGGTCAGTTCTACGGTGACGAACTCGGCCTCGGCGGCGGCTTCTTCGGCGGCCGAGGCAAATAGGGCGGTCGCTGCGAGCACGAGCCCAAGCCCGACTGCCGCCGCCCTCCTGATGGAGTGAAGCATCAATTTGCTCCTCCTCTGATTTACTAGTAGGCATGCTCCGGCGGTTCCGTCCCATGCGCTTTGGCGCCTTGTACTCTTTCTTGCGCCCTCAGTCAACCCCGTGGTGCATGCTTTGAGCGTGCTTTGCGTGCTTGCGGTTCTGGATGTACGTGAATCGTCAACATATACTATGTACATGAAACCTATACAGGTCATGTTCGACGAGGCGCTCCTGGCGCGGCTCGATGCGTCGGAGGAGGTGCGCCGGGAGGGGCGGTCGGCGATTCTGCGGCGCGCGGCGGCGGAGTTTCTGCAACGCAGACAGCGGCACCTGATTGCCGAGCAGTACCGCGATGCCTATGCGGGCGGGCTCGACGGCGAGGAACTGGCCGGCTGGAGTGAGGAAGGCTCGTGGCCGGGGGGCTGAATCGGGGAGAGATCTGGCAGTATGCGTTCAAGTCCCCGGACAAACGGCGCCCGGTAGTAATTATCAGCCGTCAGGAAGTAATCCCGCTGCTGCACACCGTGATGGTCGCTCCCATAACGTCGACCATTCACGGTTCTCCCGCCGAGGTGGCGGTCGGCGTGGACGAGGGCCTCAAGGGGGCTTCGGCCGCCAACCTCGATCACGTACAGACCGTGGAAAAGGCACGGCTGAGCCGTTTCATCGGGCGCCTTCCGGCAAACAAGATGCGCCAGATCTGTCTCGCTCTCGCTCGCGCAACCGGCTGTGACTGAAGCACCGCGGCCTCGACCACTACCACATCACGTAGCCGCCGGGGGTGTTGACGTCCTGGCCGGTGAAGCTGCCGGCCTCGTCGGAGGCGATGAACACCGCCATGGCGGCGGCATCGTCGGAGGTGCCGTGGTCCTGCACGTAGCCCTCGGCCTGCAGCCAGTGGCCGCACAGCACCTTGTTGGCCGGCTTGGGGCCGGGCCGGTAGTTGATGTAGGTATCCTCGTCGAACGGCTCGCCGACGTACTCCGCGAACGCCTTGGCGAGTTCGTGGTCGCGCGCCGAGTGGCCGCCGGGGCAGATGGCGTTGACGGTAATGTTGTAGCGGCCTACCTCGGCCGCCAGCGTGCGGGTAAGACCGATCACCGCCATCTTGCTGGTGGCGTAGGAGGAGCGGTGCGCCAGCGGCTGCTTGCCGGTCGGCGAGCTGAACATGATGATCCTGCCGCGCCGCCGTTCGATCATCGACGGCAGCGCCGCCTTGCAGCACAGGAAGATGGAGTCGAGGTTGACCGCCAGCACCTGCTTCCACTCGGCCAGTTCGAGGTCCCACAGGTCCTTGGTGGGGCCGGCGATGCCGACCACCGGCGCCACGATGTCGATGTGGCCGTACTCGGCGAGCGTGCGCGCTACCATCTCGTTCACCTGCTGCTCGTCCGATACGTCGGTGCGGAAGCACAGCGCGCGGCTACCCGCCTCGCGGACCTGCGCGCCGGTGGTCGCGTCCAGTTCCTCGGGCGGACACAGGTCGCAAATCGCCAGCAGCGCGCCCTCGGCGGCGAACCGCCTGGCCATTGCCTGCGCGTGGCCGCGCGCCGCGCCGGTAATCAGCGCCACCTTGTTCTTCAAGCGTCCCATCGTCGTTTCTCTCCTTGTCGTATGCGTCGTTGCGCCAGCGGTTAGCCGCGCGCGGCGGGTTTGAGGTAGCCGCTCAGTTCATAGCTGCGCAGCGCCGGCTCGGCGTCGCCCTGGTAGTCGGTCAGGTGCGGCTGGATCATCGCCAATTCATCCGCCGGAAGCGAATCCGGCGGCGGCTCGATGTTTCCCTGGTAGGAGGCGCGCAGCCGCTCGCTCAGTTCGGCGTAGCGCGGCAGGTACCAGGTGGTGAGCACGGTGCGCCGCTCGCCGGTGGTGTTGGCATGCGCGGCGTGCAGCACGCGCGAGTCGCCGACCACCAGGTCGCCCGCCGTCACCGGCACGTCCACCTCGCCGGGCAGCGTCTGGTAGCCGGCCGCGGTGGCGGGGTCCTGGTGGCGGATGCCGTCGTCGTGGCTGCCGATCAGGTCATGCGCTTCCAGGCGGCGCCGGTGCGACTGCGGCAGCACGCGCAGGCAGCCGTTCTCGGGCCGGGTGTCGGTGAGGTACCACATCAGGAACAACTGGTGCGGCACCGGGTCGGCGCTCTCCGGTTCCGACCACCACACCCAGTCCTGGTGCCAGTACAGGCGCGTGGAGTGCGCCTCCTTGCAGATGACCGAGCCGGCCCAGTAGCGCGCGCCGTCGAAGCCCAACTCGCGCAGCGCCGCCCAGGTGGGCGGCCAGGCGACCAGCTCGGCGAATGCCCGGTCCTGGAAGCGGATCCTCACCACGCTGCCCTGGTTGCCGCGCTGCTGCCGCTCCTCTTCGGGGTATGCATCGAGCAGCCGGTCGCTGGCCAGCCGCAGGCGCGCCAGCAGGCCGCCGTCGAGCAGCCCCGGAAACACGCAGAATCCGTCGTCCAGCAGTTGCTGCCGCTTGCTCGTCTCGCTCATCCCCCGTTCCTTTCTTATTCGTATTCCATGATGGCGCGGCCCATCACTTCGCCCGCCTTCAGCGCCGCGCACGCCTCGTTGATCTGCTCCAGCCGGTAGCGGTCGGTGACCAGCCGGTCGAGCGGGAACAGCCCGTCCCGGTACCAGCGCAGGAAGATCGGAAAGTCGCGGTCGGGATTGGAGGCGCCGAAGCTGGTCGCGTAGCGGCGGTGGGCGGACAGCATGGCGCGCGGATCGAGGGTCATCTCGTTTCCCGGCACCCCGATCAGGACCGCGGTGCCGCCCTCGTTGCCGGCGCCCATCGACCCCGGGCGCGTGACCTCGTTGATGGTCTCGGTGGTCTGTCGCACGCCGATCGCGTCGAACGCGTAGTCGACGCCGCCGCCGCTCAGGTCCACCACCGCTTCCACCGGGTCGGTCTCGCTCGCATTCACCGCGTGCGTGGCGCCGAACTCGCGGGCCAGGCGCAGCTTGTCGGCGCGCAGGTCCACGGCAATAATCGGATCGGCGCCCCGGATCGCCGCCGCGCGTACCGCCGACAGCCCCACGCCGCCAGCCCCGAACAACGCCACCGAGTCGCCCGGCTGCACCCGCGTGGTGTGGATTACGGCGCCGGCGCCGGTCAGTACCGCGCAACCGATAATCGAACACAGGTCGGCCGGCTCCTCGGCGGCGATCGGCACCAGGTACTGTTCCGAGACGATGGTGTGCTCGCTCCAGGTGAAGTGCGGCCACGGAATGGGGCTGTCGCGGTAGGTGGCGCCGCACCAGCGGTCGTCCTGCCCCATTCGCAACGGCTCTCGCCGTACCCAGGTAACGATGGCCCGGTCGCCCTCCCGCACCCGCGTCACCGCGCTGCCGGCTTTCACCACCACGCCGGTGGCTTCGTGGCCGAACGCGGTCGGGCGCGTCCGCCCGTCGTGCAGTTCGTGCACCTGCGAGTGGCATATTCCGCTGGCGAGCAGCTTCAGGACCGCCTGGTCCGGGCGCGGATCGGGAAGATCGAGTTCATCAATGATGAGCGGCTGGCCGCTGGCGGTCTGGATGGCGGCGCGCGTGGTCATCGGCATGGCAGGCTCGTCCCCACCTAAGCGCCAACCGCCCGATCCGTCAACCCCGCACGCGACGACCGGCGCGACCGGCAATCCGGTGCGCGGACGCCGGATGCTACCGCGGGCCGCCGGGCTAGATGCCGAGGTCGAAGTAGGTGTTGGCGATCTTGCGGAGGGCGACCACGTAAGCGGCGGTGCGGTAGTCGTGGATGCCGTCGCCGCGGTGGAAGGTGTCGCTGATTTCGTCGTAGGCCTGCCGCATGGTGTCGTCGAGCCCTGAGCGCACCAGCGTCAGTTCGTCGGCGCCGGTGACCAGCTCGGCGCGCAGCGCCGCGTCCGCCGGGCGGCCGGTCATCTGTTCCAGGGCGCCCACGATGCGCGCGCCGCGCCCCTCGTCGAGACGGCGGTCCATGCGCCCGAAGCGGATGTGCGACAGGTTCTTGATCCACTCGAAGTAGGACACGGTCACGCCGCCGGCGTTCACGAACAGGTCGGGCAGCACTGGGATTCCGCGCTCGCGCAGAATCTCGTCGCCGCCGTAGGTAACCGGGCCGTTGGCCGCCTCCACCACCAGCTTCGCCTGCACGCCGGCGCCGTTGCCGCGGTGGATTTGGCCTTCGACTGCCGCCGGGACCAGCAGGTCGCAGGGGGTGGCCAGGAACGCGTCGGTATCCACGTCGGTGCGCCCGCGCGGGTATCGGTCAACGCTGCCGTACTGGTCCAGGTGGGCGCGCAGCCCGGCAACGTCGATGCCGCCGTCGTCGAGCACCGCGCCTTCGCGGGTCATCACGCCGACGATCAGCGCGCCGTCTTCCTCGGACAGGTAACGGGCCAGGTGGAAGCCGACGTTGCCGAGCCCCTGCACCACGATCCGCTTGCCCTCCAGCCCGCCGTCGAGGCCGGCCAGCGCCAGGTCCTCGGGACGGCGAAACAGCTCGCGCACGGCGAACTGCACCCCGCGCCCGGTCGCCTCGGTGCGGCCCGGTATGCCGCCGGAGGTGACCGGCTTGCCGGTGACGCACGCCAGTGCGTTGATCTCCTCCGGGTGGATGGTGCGGTACACGTCGGCGATCCAGCCCATCTCGCGCGCGCCGGTGCCCATGTCGGGCGCCGGCACGTTGCCGCCGGGGCTCAGGTAGCCGCGCGAGATCAGCTCGCGCGCGTAGCGGCGGGTGATCGCCTCCAGTTCGCGCTCGGAGTACTGGCCGGGCTCGAGTTGCACGCCGCCCTTCGAGCCGCCGAACGGGACGTCCACCAGCGCGCACTTGTAGGTCATCAGCGCGGCCAGCGCCTCCACCTCGTCCTGGTCGACGCAGGTGGCGTAGCGGATGCCGCCCTTGGCCGGCAACTGGTGCGAGCTGTGGGTGGCGCGCCAGCCGCGGAAGATGTGCAGTACGCCGTCGTCGAGCCGCACCGGGAAGTGCACCTGCAGCACCGAGTCGCACGCCTTGATCTGCTCCGGCAGGCCGGGCGGCAGATCGAGGTGGCGCAGCGCCCGGTCCACGGCCAGCGACAGACCCTCGTTGAAGCTCGGCTCCGCCGCCCGGCTGTCCGTTGATGTTGATCTGGTCAGGGTATCGAGGCTACTCATCCTGTTTCCAACGTACCGGCCCCCACCGCCGGAGAGAACACTCCCGCGCTGAACCAGGTATCCGGCGGCTCCAGCGACATGACGTATCGGCGTTGACAGAGGTCCACACATACATGACAGTTCATTTATGAAGACCATTACGATAAATGTATCGGAGCCGGTCTATCGGGACTTCCAGCACATCGCCAAGGCGCAGGATCGGACGGCGTCCGAGCTGATTCGGCAGGCGATGGAGGAGTTCCGCGAACGGCGGATCGTCCGCTCCACCACGCTGGCCGATCTGAGCCCGGTATCCGTGGGCCGGGTGCTGACGCCGTTGCGCCGCGGGGATGACCTGCTGGCCGAACTGCTCGACGATGGTCGGGATTGATACGACGTTCCTGGTTCAGCTTGAGATCCGGGAGTCCGAGTCGCATGCCGCAGCGCTTGGGGTGCTGCGCGAACGGATTCTGGGCCGTGACCGCGAAGCGGCGCTGGCGCCACAGGTGCTCACCGAGTTCGTGCACATCGCGACCGACCCACGTCGCTTCAAGCGGCCACTCTCCGTGGATCTGGCGGTCGGGAAGGCTGGTTTCTGGTGGAACGCTCGGGAAGTAGCGAGGGTATTCCCGGATGAGGAGTGCGTGGCGCAGTTCCTGGCTTGGATGAGGAACCACGGGCTCGGTCGCAAACGACTGCTCGACACGATGCTCGCGGCTACGTACTACGGGTGCGGCATCACCACGATCGTGACATCGAACGCCCGCGACTATCGGACATTCGGCGTATTCGAGCTGATCGAGGTCTGAGGATTTACACGGAGGTGGTAGAATCAGGCCTGATGACGGATTACTCGGAGACGATCTTCAACCTGGTGGAGTATGAGGTATGGTGCAACCTTCGTATGCTCGATTTCCTTGTCGGCCTGCCTGACGAAGAGTGCCGGCGCGATTTCGGATTCGGACAGCGCACCGCGCATCGGACGATCTCCCACGTCGCCGACGTGATGCGCGGATGGAGCGGTTGCGTCGGCCCGACAATCGAGCAGCCCGCCTGGCCGCCGTACGACGAGGCCGAGACCCTGCAGGAGATCCGGCACCGAATGGCCGCGACGGGCGCCTCATGGCTCGCGGCCGCGAAAGAGTCCCATGAGCACGGCGTGCTTGCGGAGGAGCGGCGATTGAATCAACTGTTCCACCTCGTGACCCACGGCACCCATCACCGCGGACAGCTGCTCAGCATGGTCACCCTGCTCGGGTACCCGCAACCCTTTGAAGGCGGGGACTACGGCGGCTGGTCGAATCCAGGCTGACGCCGCCGCCAGGCCCTGCCGGTAATACTGTGATGCGCGGCGGATGCTACCGCTCGCCGCCGAGCGGGCTGCCACGCAGGAAGTCGATTATCGACTGATGTCTCACGCCCTCGAAATCGGCCGGCTGATGAGGGTCGAGGGTAAGAAGTGTCCTCGGGTACGAGTCGGTGATCACCCGAAACGCACTCAACTCGCGCTCGATGGTGGCGCGCGTCTCCAGCAGGTACGCCACCTGTATATATTGGCGTCCCGCGCGGCTCTGCGCGACGAAGTCGATCTCGCGTGACCCCGCCCAACCTACCCATACTTCATAGCCGCGGCGCCTGAGCTCCAGGTACACCAGGTTCTCCAGCATGCCGCCAACGTCGCCCTCCCGGAACCCGATGATGCCGTTGCGCAGTCCGACATCGCCCAGGTAGTACTTGTGGTTGACCTGCAGAAGCCGCCGGCCGCGCAGGTCGAAGCGGCGGACCTCGTTCAGCAGGAAGGCGTCGTCCAGGTGGGCCAGGTAGTTCAGCACCGTGTCGACCGCGGTCGACCGTCCCTGGTTCCTGATGAAGTCGGCGATGCGCTTCGCCGACACCAGGCTTCCGACGCTGTCCACCGCGAACTGCGTAATCGCCTCGAACAGGGCCACGTCGCGGATACGATGGCGGCGTACGACATCGCGAATCAGAATCGTGCTGACGATGTCGGTCAGCATCTGCTCGATGACGATGTCGCTCAGGTCCGTGTGCAGCAGTCCCGGCAGGCCGCCGATCCTGAGGTAGCGGCGGAACAGCTCGGAGCCCGCCGGCGTGTCCCCGGCACGCTGGCGATGGAGCTCCTCGAACTCCCGTAACGTGAGGGGAAACACCTGCATCGTGACGTACCGGCCGGCAATGTGCGTGGCAAGCTCGGACGCGAGCATCCGGGCATTGGACCCGGAGATCACCACCTGGGTGTGGTCCTGGCTGTTCAGTGAGGCCACGGCTCGCTCCCACTCGTGGATCTGCTGCACCTCGTCGACAATCACCACCCGCTCCCGATCGCGCCGGGTGGTGGCGTCGACCAGGTCGAACAGGTCGCGCGCCGAGCGCACGTGGTCGAACTCCAGGGACTCCATGTCCACGTAGACGACCTGGCGATGCTCGCGGAGCGACTCCGCGAACTGGCGCAGCAGGACGCTCTTGCCGACGCGGCGCAGTCCCACGACCGCGGTGATCACCGGCGCATCGAGGAAGCGATGGAGCCGGGAGAGGTAGTGCTCGCGGCGGATCTCGATCACATTGCGATTATATACGAAATAATCCCGTCGATGGGAGTGTATTTCGTATACAATCGAATTCAGAGCCGCGGCCGCACGTCCAGGTGATGCAGCGCCCGGTCCACGGCCAGGGACAGCCCCTCGTTGAAGCTGGGCTCCGCCGCCGCACCACGCGCAGCGCCAACTGCAACTGCTCGCGGCTCTGCCGCTTGTCGGCGGTCAGCCGCCGCGGGTGGCACCGGCGGGGACCAGGGAGTCCGATCGTCATTACGGCGAGATACGCAGTGAGTTGGAGCGCATCGGTCGCCCAATCGGGTACAACGATCTTCTGATCGCCGCGCACGCCCGGTTCTTGGGGGCAACGTTGGTTACGCACAACACCGACGAGTTCAGACGTGTGCCGGGCTTGGTAGTGGAGGACTGGCTGGTCGACGGTCCCGGTTGATCAGGAGTCGTCGATGGCCGGGGAAGTGCTTTCGCATCACCTCCAGCAACTGCAGGATCTCGCGCCGGCCCTGGATCATGCCCCTGGTGACCAAGGCGCGGTCGGTGCCGTCGATGCCGTCCATGTGCAGCTGCAGGGTGTCCGGCTGGAATCCGGACGGGAATAGTGGTATACGGGTGATATGGGCGAGCCGCAAAGCAGGCGCGAACCGCAGGACCGTGTGGATTACCAGGATCGGCTGCGCGTTCTGGTCGCACGCTACGGTGCGGAGTGCTTGTGGGACCTCAAGGAAGATCCGGACCTGGGACAGGAAGCGGTGGCTCGTATGGTACTGCGCCGCATCGTGTCCTGCGGTGACCGCGCCGGATTCGTCGAAGCGCAGCAGCTCCTGCGATGGCTGTCACACAATTCCAGCGTTCCATCTGCCGGCTCATAGCCGACCAGCGAAAGCAATCGGGAGTCAGTTACGTTGCAGGCGGCGTAGCCCTCAATCTGCTCCTCGACGGAACCCGCCTGTCACGCGACATCGACATATTCCACGATGCGGAAGAAGCCGTGCACGCTTCGTTTGCAACTGATCGCCGGCTGTTGGAGCACGCCGGCTACTCGGTATCTACGCTGCGTGAACTACCCGGTTTCGTGGCGGCAGTCGTCGCCAAGTCGGGCGACGGCGTACGCATGGAGTGGGTTCGCGACAGTGCGTTCCGCTTCTTTCCGCTCATGGAGCATGAACAACTGGGACTGACGCTGCACCCCTTCGACCTGGCCACCAACAAGGTCCTGGCGATGGTCGGACGGCTTGAGGTGCGCGATTGGGTGGACGCAATCAACGCCGACCGCCGCCTGCAGCCGCTCGGCTACCTGCTGTGGGCCGCGTGCGGCAAAGACCCGGGGTACAGCCCCGGCTCGTTGCTCGCGCATGCTCGCCGCACGACGCACTATTCGGCAGTCGAAGTGGCGCAGCTCGAATTCGAGGGCGAGTCGCCGGATGCTCGCGCGCTTGCCTCCGAATGGCACGGAATGCTGGCCGAGGCTGCCGCGATCATCGACCTGCTGCCGCCGGAGGAGGCAGGCAACTGTGTATTGGACACCGAAAGCAGTCTGTTCACCGGCGGCAGCGGCCGGCTGCCCAGCGCGCTTGCACAACGTCAAATCCGTTTCCACGCGGGGTCGCTCGGCGGTGCCTACCCGCGGCTGGTGACCTGCGCGGCCCGGTCGCGCTACGGTGTCGACGGTCCCGGTTGATCAGGAGTCGTCGTTCCAGGCTGCGTTGTAGTCGACGGAGCGCCGTTGGTCGCGCCGTCGACCGCGGACCGGAACGACGCGACCACGTCGTCGAGGCCGTCGGCGGCGAAGCGAAAGTCCGCCGGTATCGACCGGTAGCGTGAGTCCACGCGGGCGAGCAACGCCTGCCTGCGGCTGTCGCAGCTGTCCCCATTCGTCCCGGGATCCGACACGGCCTCCCGGAACAGCGTCAACTCGGCTTCCAGGAAGTCCTTGAACGCTTGGAACAACTGCTGGTGACGGGTGAACTTCTCGAAGTGATAGCCCAGCGCCGCCAGGCGGATCGCCTCCGCCAGCATGGATGGATGGTTCTTGGAGACCGTCGCGATGAACCTGCTGTAGGCCGGAATCTGGCCCGGGGAAAGGCGCCCGCGCACCATCATCAGCGCCGGGTAGACCTCGTGTGGACGCAGGGACGGAGTCACGTGCGGCAGCGGTTTCAGGTGCGTGAACAGCGTCAGGCAGCGCTCGAAGTAGTTCTCCAGGGAGGGGTCGTATACCGTGGAATTCACCCGCAGGTAGCCGTCGAGCAATTTCCTGGGGTCCATCTGCGGGACGAAGTTCAGGGCCGTGGTGCTGGTGCCGACGGCTACGTCCAGGAGCCGGTCTTCCGATTTCAACCGCGCGGAGAGGTCGGTTCCCGGCAGGGCGGTCAGCAACCCGACCAGCGCCATCGGAATGCCGGCGTCCTGAATGAATTTTACCTGAGAACCGAACACCCGCTCGTCATCGCCGTCCAGCCCCAGGATGAATCCGCCCATCACCTGCATGCCCTTGTGCTGGATCTTGCGGACCGCGTTCAGCAGGTAGTCCGGTTCGCGCGTGCTGATGTTCTGCGGTTTCTTGGTGATCGCCAGGGCTTCCGGGTTGGGCGTCTCGATGCCCAGGAACACGCCGTTGAAGCCGGCCTCTATCATCGCGTCCATCACCGAATCCATGCGCGCCAGGTTCACGCTCGCTTCGGTGAACAGCCGGAACGGAAACCCGTGCGTCTGCTGCCACTGCGCGATCGCCGGCAGCAGCTTCAGGGCATCGCGCTTGTTGCCTATGAAGTTGTCGTCGACCAGGAACAGGTAGCCGCGCCAGCCGAGCCGGTACAGCGCTTCGAACTCCTCGACCATCTGTTGCGGACACTTGGTGCGGGGAACGCGGCCGTAGAGCTTGGTGATGTCGCAGAACTCGCAGTCGAACGGGCAGCCGCGTGAGAACTGTACGCACATGGCGTGGTAGTTCTGCAACTCGACGAGGTCGAAGCGCGGGATCGGCGTGCGCGTAACGTCGGGTTTGCGCGGCTCACGATAGATCGGCTTGGCTCTGCCTGCCTCGAGATCCTGCAGGAACCGGGGGAAAGTCTCCTCCGCTTCGTCCAGAACGAAGTGGTCGACGCCCGCGATCTCTTCGTGGCACGAGGTCGGATAGGGCCCTCCGGCGACAACGGGAACGCCGGCGCGATTGCAGCGCTCGATCACCGTGCGCAGGGACTCCCGCTGCACGATCATGGTCGACGTGAAAACCATGTCGGCCCAGTCGAGGTCGGCGTCCTCCAGGTCGGCGACGTTCATGTCGACGACCCGAAGCTGGTATTCGGGAGGAAAGATCGCCGCCACCGTGAGTAGCCCGAGCGGCGGGAACGCGGCCTTCGCACCGAGCAACTCCAGGGCGTAGTCGATGCCCCAGTAGGAGGGCGGAAAGTCGGGGTAGACCAGCAGGGCTTTGCGCATGGCTAAGAAGAACCGCTCCGTTGGACCCACCGTACTACAGATCAACCGGCGTCGAAAGCACCCGCGGAGCTGCGGCGGCCACCGGCCAGGCGGGGAGCGCGGGGAGCGCGGGGAGCCTCGTGCGTGTAGACCGGGGCGTGAGTGTGGCCCACACTGCGCGCGGCTGCGGGCCCTGACCGCCGCCGCCGCCCGCTCGCCCCCGAACCAATCAGTCGCGACCCCGCTGCAGATCGCGGTGCTTTACGCTGGTTCGGCTCTCGATTACTTTTACCCTTCTTTCACTAATTCTTCCGAATAGGAATCATATTGGCAAGACACAATCCCTATGAAGCATTTCGCATCAGGGAATTTCGGTTATACGCACTGGGCTGGTTTGCCGCATTGGTCGGCACGCAAATTCAAAGTGCAGCCATAGGATGGGAAATGTATGCGCGCACCGGGCAAGCACTCGCGCTCGGCCTGGTGGGTCTGGCAATTGCACTACCGACAATGATCCTCGCACTCCCCGCGGGTTATCTCGCCGACCGTTTTAACCGACGTACAGTCATGATGTTGAGCTTGACAGGCACGACATTAACCTCTCTGGGTCTTGCCGCAGTATCCTGGAAACAGGGACCAATTGCCCTGATGTATGCGCTGCTCGTCGTCGATGCTGCAGTAACCGTACTCGGCGCACCTGCACGGCGCACAATTGTACCTCAACTGGTACCGCGCGAAATATTCCCCAATGCCGTGGCATGGAGCATGAGCTTGATGCAAATGGCGTTGGTAGTAGGACCCATGATCGGCGGCTTGATTGCCGCAGTTCATGTACCTGCAGCGTACCTGGCAAGTGCCGGATGTACAGGGTGGTTTCTATTGGTATTATCCCGATTGCGCGTACCGCCCGTAAAACGCGACAAGAATGCAGAGCGTGTTTCACCATTGCAAGATCTGCTGGGCGGGCTGGTGTTCTTGAAGAACAACCAATTGCTATTGTCGCTCATGGCCCTCGACATGTTCGCCGTGCTCCTGGGCGGAGCCGTGTATTTGTTGCCGATATACGCGCAAAGTATTTTGACTGTCGGATCCGGGGGATTTGGAATATTGCGCTCAGCACCCGCCGTGGGTGCCCTGCTAATGGCACTCACACTGGCACACCTGGCCCCGATGCAAAGAGCCGGCAGAAATCTGCTCCTCACCGTAGCCGGATTTGGCATCGCAACTGTCGTATTTGGAATATCGAAAAACTTCTGGTTGTCATTTGCGATGCTCGTCTTGACCGGAGCATTTGACAACGTAAGCATGGTCATTCGCCACACACTCGTACAGTTGATCACCCCCGATGCAATGCGCGGCAGGGTATCCGCTGTAAACGGGGTATTTGTAAGCGCGTCCAATGAACTTGGGGGTCTCGAATCTGGAGGCGTGGCGGAATTGTTTGGACCTGTATTCTCAGTCGTAAGCGGCGGCATCGGAACGCTCTTGGTAACCGGGATAACAGCAATAGCTTCCCCGCGGCTGAGAAAGGTAGGCGCACTGGATGAAGTGGAGGAGGGCTAGGCCGGAGGCGGCGTTGCCGGCGATCGGGCGCGCGTTCGCCGACGGCAGGCTGACGGCGGAACGGCTGGTGCAGCACTGCGTGGACCGGATCGCGGCGTACGACCAGCGCGGGCCGCGCATCAACGCGGTGATCAACCTGAATCCGGAGGCCCTGGAGCGGGCGCGCGAACTGGACCGGGAACGGGCGCATGGAGGGCCGCGCGGCTTGCTGCACGGCATTCCGGTGGTGGTCAAGGACACCATCGACGTGGCCGGAATGCCGACGACCGGCGGATTTACGGCGCTGGCCGAGTCATTCCCGCGGCGCGACGCGGCGGCGGTCCGCCGGCTGCACGATGCCGGCGCGGTGGTGCTGGCCAAGGTCAACGCCAACGACTGGTTCGGCAAGGCGCCGATGAGCGCCAGCACACTCGGCGGCCAGACCCTGAACCCGCATCACCTAAACTACGTGCCGGGCGGTTCGAGCTGCGGCACCGGGGCGGCGCTGGCGGCGAACTACGCGCCCCTCGGCCTGGGCACCGACGCCAGCGGCTCGGTGCTGATGCCGGCCGCCGACAGCGGCGTGCTGGGACTGATCCCGTCGCGCGGGCTGGTGAGCCGCGCCGGCAGCATGTGCATGGCGCCCACCATCGGCCGCCTCGGCATCATGGCGCGCTCGGCTTTCGACCTGGCCGCGGCGCTGTCCTGCCTCGCCGGCTGGGACCCGGAGGACATGACTACCACCGAGGCACTGGAGTGGTTTCCCCGGCAGCCCTACGAGTCCCAGCTTGCCGGCGCCAGCCTGGGCGCGTTCCGGATCGGCGTGCTGCGGGAAATGTGGCGCGACCTGCCGCGCCACGGCGAAGGCATCCGCATCATGGAGCAACTGCTGGGGGCGCTGCGCGCCGCGGGCGCGATCATGGTCGATCCCGTGCTCACCGACATCGACCTGCAGGATGTCGGCACCCTGGAAACGTGGCAGAGCTCCGCGACCTCCTACGAGCTGATCCCGGCGCTGAACGCCTACTTCGCGCGCCTCGGGCCGGACGCGCCGTACTGCACGGTCGAGCAGCTCATCGACGCGGCAGGGGTGGACCGGCTCAAGGGGAGATTCGGCGAGGCCCTGGCGCTGCCGCCGCCCGAGCAAAGCGACTACTACCTGGCGCGGCTGCAGGCGCAGGCGATGCTCCGCGACGCGCTGGTCGACGTGATAACTCGCCACCGCCTGCACGCGCTGCTGCTGCCCTACAGCCTGATCGGCGCCAGCCGGGTGGGGGAGCGGCGGGCCGACGGCACCAACAGCCTGGCCTCCCATGCCGGCTTGCCGTCGATCGTGGTGCCGGCGGGCCACACCGCGGCGGGCCTGCCGCTCGCCGCCCAGCTCATCGCCCGCCCCCACGCCGACACCACCTTACTGCGACTGGCGCACCTGCTCGACCACGCCGCCGGCGCCGTGAAGCTGCCCGCCGCCACGCCCCCGCTGCCGGGCGAAGACCATTTGTCAGGCCGCGGCGCGGATGCTCAATCTGCGACCTGAGGTGTCGCTCCGAGTCGCTGGCGAACCGCGCGGCGTGCATGAAGCTCTCGCCGCTCGTCGGCCAGGGCGCCTACGCGTACGGAGCCGGGAGGAGCGCAGTTCGGAACAGAGGCCGGTTCTACGCCCAGAAAGGCAGGTAGCCTGATCGCAGGTGGTCCGGATCGGCGGGTTTGATCAGCCCGCGATCCCGCGCCAAGCGGATCACCTGCGACACCTTGGCGCTGTCCCGCGCCGCAAGACCAAAGCGCTGCCGCAGGCTGGCATTGGTCAGCACGCCGCGCTCGAGATACTTCAGAGCGGCATGTTGAAAGCAAGCCCGCACCCGTTCTTGAATCGTCATTTCAGCATACCCAACGGACGCAAAGAGTATCGCCCGCGTCGCCTCTATCCGTCCGTTCCCGACCCGAAAGTCAGGCGGTGGCATGTGTTGGCGCTCCACCGCCGCTATCACCTTGTCGATTCCGGTGCCCTGCTCTTCGCAGAGCTTCATGCGGCGCATGAATGCGGCAAGTGACTCGTTGCGTGAACGCGGCGGAGCGTCGATGAATCGGTTCGGGCTGACCAATGGTGTTCCCGGATTGGTGATCTCCAGGCGATTGCTGAACAACTCGACTGACGGTCCGGCACCGGTAATGGTCATGTCCTGGTGGATGAGGGCGTTTGCAATCAGCTCTCGAATGGCCACGGAAGGGAATCTCGCATGCTCGATTCGGAATGCCTTGCCGATCTGTTCGCGCTTCGGCACCAGCCGGTCAACGTAGTCGATAAGATTCACGAAGCCGGCGGCGTAACCACGCGGTTCATCGTACCGGTGGATCACCTCGTCCACCCTGCTCGGCCCGTCGTAGCAAGTGAAGCGTATGGCTTTGCGGGCGATGCTCGAATCGAATTGATCGAGCCGTTTGGCGAACAGTATTGCCCCGAGTTGGGTAATGTTCCAGCGTCCTCCGACGTCGGAGACAATGATCCGGTCGTGGCTCAGGCGTGCAACGATACCGCGCCGATCACTCGGCAGCGGCTGGTCGGTCAGGTCGAAGTAGCTCGGATAATCGATGCGGGCCAGCACCTCATCTTCGGTCAGGAAACCGGCGGCGATGCCGGTCTCCCACAGAAAGGGCTGCAGTTTCCTCCAGAGTGCCCTTTGGCGTTCGGCATGGCAGCACATTCTTGTCGCTATTCACGCCAGGTCAGGAGGACGCCGAGGGCTTCTTGCGGCGAATTCCACAGGAAGTCGTAGGCTTCCTTGGCGCGCGTGTAGAGGAAGCGGTGGGTGATCATGCGGTCGGCCTGAATCCGGCCGCTCGCGATCATGGCCGCGGCGCGCAGCGCGATCTGCGACAGCGGCTCGTCCACCAGGATGCCGGCCACCAGGCGGCGGTGCATGATCCTGGCGCTGTCCAGCGGCAGCGGGCGCTGCTGGTAGGCGGCGATCAACTGCAGGGTGCCGCGGCGGCGCACCATGTGCTGCGCCTGCTCGAACGAGCGCACGCCGTCGTAGCCGCCGACGCAGTCCACCACCAGGTCGGCGCCCGCACCGCCGGTCAGCTCCCCAATCGCCACGACCGGATCGTCCTGCGCGGGGTCGATCACCAGGTCGGCGCCCAGTTCGCGGGACAGCCGCTGGCGCAGCGGCAGCGGGTCGACGGTCACGATGCGTTCCGGCTGGCAGCCGCGCAGGATCTGCAGCATCAGGCTGCCCACCACGCCCTGGCCGAGGATCACGATGGTGTTGCCTTGGCTGGCGCCCGACGACGCGGCCCACGCCGTGGCCTCGGTAGCAAGCCGCATGAAGGTGGCCTGCTCGCTGGTCACGCCCGCCGGCAGCGGCACCAGGCGGGCATCGGTGGAGTCGGCGTCGCCTACCGCGTACTGGGCGTGCGGTGCGGTCACGAACACCCGCTGCCCGGCGCGGTACTCGCCGACAGCCGCTCCCACCCGCTCCACGGTGCCGGCCAGCGAGTAGCCCATGATGCGCTGCGGCACCGCCTCTTCCTTCACGTAGCGCCGAAACAGTTCCGAGCCGCGGCTGATCAGCGTCGCCTCGGTACGCACCAGCACCTGTCGCGGGCCGATGTCCGGGATCGGCGCCTCCTGCAACTGGATGTTCCCGACCCCCTCCGGTTTCACGATTTGGATCACGTCTCTCCCACGGTACCACACCGCCGCGCCACCCTGCTCATCGGTCCGCGGCAGCCGCCGTGGCCGCCCGCAGCCGCCCGCAGCCGCGCCGGCGGTTTGACGGCAGGCGGTGGTGTGAGTACGATGATGTTCGCGCCGCACCGGGTCCGGTGCGGCGAAATCAACAAGCGCAATTGCTATTTTCCAAGGAGGAAATGTGAAGCTGCAACGTAACGCGCAATTCAGGAATCTCGGCGCCGGGGTTCTCGCACTCGTCATCGGGCTCGCCGGTGTGCCGCTGTGGGCGGACTACCAGGAGGCCCCGATGCTGGCTGCCCGAGTAGCCTCGGGCGACCTGCCGCCGGTCGAGGAGCGCCTGCCTGACGATCCGCTGGTGATCACGCCGGTGGAGAGCATCGGCAAGTATGGCGGCACCTGGCGCCAGGGCATGCGTACCATCGCCGACCTGGGACTGGTCAATCGCCAGGCAACCCACCATGACGGGCTGGTGCGCTGGAAGATCGACATGACCGGTTGGGTGCTGAACGCGGCCAACAAGATCGAAGTCAACTCCGACGCCACCGAGTACACCTTCTACCTGCGCCCCGGCATGAAGTGGTCGGACGGCGCCCCGTTCACGGCCGACGACGTGATGTTCTGGGCCGAGGACCTGGTGGCCAACGAGGAGTACGGGCTCAAGTACGCGCCGAGCAAGCGGTTCATGGCCGGCGGCCAGCCGTTCAGCGCCGAGAAGATCGACGACACCACCGTCAAGATCAAGTTTATCAAGCCCAACGGCCTGTTCCTGCTGCACCTGTGCACGGGCGAGGCGAATGGCGAGCCGGTGCGCTATCCCAAGCACTACCTGGAGCAGTTCCACCCGAAGTACAACACCTCCAACCTGGCCGACCTGGTCGCCGAGGCGGGGGTCACGAGCTGGCCCGAGCTGATGGGCGTCAAGGGCGGATTCTTCAACTCGCACGGCTCCACCGCCGATCCGCGCTACAATCCCGAGTTCCCGATTATCGGTCCCTACGTGATCACCATCGGCCCGCAGCAGACCACTACCGCGCTGCTGTACGAGCGCAACCCCTACTACTGGAAGGTGGACACGGCGGGCAACCAGCTCCCCTACATCGACTACCAGGAATACACGCTGTATGAGGATCAGGACGCGGTGGCCCTGGCGGCCGCCAACGGCCAGATCGACATGGAGTGGCGCCACCTGAACGCACCCAAGTTCCGCCCGCTGATCGTCGAGAACCGTGACAAGGGCGACTACCGCATCATCCCGACCGACTTCACCTATGCCAACGAGATCGCCATCAAGCTCAACCTGACGCATCCCGACCCGGTGAAGCGCGAGGTGTTCCAGAACAAGGACTTCCGCATCGGCCTGTCGCACGCCATCGACCGGCAGGCGATCATCGACACCGTGTACAGCGGCGTCGGCGAGATTGCCAACATCAGTCCGTTGCGCAGCTCCGGGCTGTACACCGACGAGATGGCCAAGCAGTACACCGAGTACAACGTCGACTTGGCCAACCAGTACCTGGATGAGGCCGGCTACGCGGAGCGCGACGGCGGCGGCATCCGGCTCGGACCGGACGGCAAGCCGATCCGTATCGCCTTTGAGGTGATCGCGGGCTTCGTCGATCCCGGCGAGCTGATCGCCAACAACTGGCGTGCGGTAGGCATCGACGCCCAGTTCAGCGAGGTGGAGCGCTCGTTGCACATGACGCAGATCTTCGCCAACGAGCACGACGTGGTGTTGTGGTCCGGCGACGGCGGCACGCGCGGCGACCTGTTCCTGAACCCGCGCATCTACCTGCCGACGAGTCCGTTCGAGTCCGAGCACGCCACCCGCTGGGCGCTGTGGTATGACAACCCGGACGCGCCGGAAGCGATGGTGCCGCCGGAGTCGGTGCAGCGCCAGTATCAGCTCTACGACGAGTTCAACGCGGCCTCGACGCAGGAAGAGCAGGAGCGGCTGATGCGGGAGATTTTGGCGATCACCGCCGACGACTTCCACGTTATCGGCGTGATGTTCCCGATTCCCACCATCACCATCGCCAAGAACAACTTCCGCAACCTGCCGGACAGGCTGATCCTGAGCTGGTCCTACCCGAGCGACTCGCCGGTCGGCGTCGAGCAGTTCTACTTCGACTAGAACCTGAGGGTTACCTGGTTGATTGTTGTCCAGGGCTCTCCCCGGGCTTCCGCAGGGAAGCCTGGCGGGGGCCCTGGAGTTGTTTGAGGGGCGATGGGCCGCTACTTCATTAGACGCGTTCTGTATGCGATCCCGGCGCTGCTGGTGATCTCGTTCATCTCGTTTCTGCTCATCCAGCTGCCGCCGGGCACGTTTGCCGACACGGTGGCGGCGGAGATGATGGAGTCGGCCAGCGTCAACGAGTCGGCTATCCGCGCCATCGAGGAGCGCTACGGGCTCAATCAGCCGATCATGGTGCAGTACTGGAAGTGGATTTCCGGGATCCTGCTGCGCGGTGATTTCGGCGAGTCGTTCATCTGGAACCGGCCGGTGGCGCCGCTGATGTGGGAGCGGCTCGGCCTGACGCTGGTCCTGACCGCCAGCGCGTTTATCTTCGTGTGCGTGGTGTCGGTGCCGATCGGCATCTTCTCCGCGGTGCGGCAATACTCCGTCGGCGACTACATCGCCACCTCGCTCGGATTCCTGGGGCTGGCGGTGCCCAGCTTCCTGTTTGCCCTGATCCTGATGTACATCGGGTTTCGCTATTTCGGGACCAGCATCGGCGGCTTCTTCTCGCCCGACTTCGCCCGCGCGGAGTGGAGCTGGGCGCGCGTGGCCGACCTGCTGTCGAACCTGTGGATGCCGATGCTGGCGGTCGGGCTGGCGGGCACGGCGTCGCTGATCCGCATTGTGCGCGCCAACCTGCTCGATGAGCTGCTCAAGCCATACGTGGCGGCGGCGCGCGCCAAGGGGCTGTCCGAGTTGAGCCTGCTGCTCAAGTACCCGGTGCGGCTGGCGCTGATCCCGTTCGTGGCCACCGTCGGCTGGATGCTGCCGCAACTGGTGTCGGGGGCCACCATTGTTTCGGTGGTAATGAGCCTGCCGACCACCGGGCCGATGCTGTTGCGCTCGCTGCTCGGACAGGACATGTACCTGGCGGCCAGCTTCATCATGATGCTGAGCGGGCTCACGGTGATTGGCACGCTGATTTCCGACGTGCTGCTGGCCCTCGTCGACCCGCGCATCCGGTTCACCTGATGGCCGCCCCCGCCGCCGCGGTTCCCGCCGCCGCCGAATCGTCCACCGACACCGCCGCAACCGTGCAGCTCGCCAGCCAATGGCGGCTGATCTGGTGGCGCTTCCGCAAGCACAAGCTGGCCTTGGTAAGCGGGGTGGTGGTGATCCTGGTGTACCTGGTGGCGGCGTTCGCCGAGTTCCTGGCTCCGTTTTCCACCGACCGGATGATCTCCAACCTCGCCTACGCACCGCCGCAGCGGCTCCGGCTCATCGAGCAGACCGACACGGGCACGCGGTACGGGCTGTACGTGTACGGCTACACCGCCGAAGTCGATATGCTGTCGCTGCAGCGCACCTTCGGCGTCGACGAGAGTCAGCGCATCGACCTACGCCTGCTCGCCAAGAGCGAGCCCTACAAGCTGTGGGGGCTGATCCCGCTGCAACGCCACCTGATCGGTCCGGTCGATCAGAGCGCGCCGTTTTACCCGCTCGGCGCGGACCGGCTCGGACGCGACCTGTTCAGCCGCATCATATACGGTACCCGCATCTCGATGACCGTGGGCCTGGTCGGGGTCACGCTGAGCCTGGTGCTCGGCGTGCTGCTCGGCGGCGTGTCCGGCTATTTTGGCGGCACCGTCGACCTGTTGATACAGCGGGTGATGGAGATTCTGCGCTCGATGCCGACCATCCCGCTGTGGATGGGGCTGGCGGCGGCGATCCCGGACTTCTGGTCGCCGGTGCTGGTCTACTTCATGATTACCATCATCCTGTCGGTAATTGGCTGGACCTGGTTGGCGCAGGCGGTGCGCGGCAAGTTCTTCTCGCTCAAGACCGAAGACTTCGTGATCGCCGCCAAGCTGGACGGGTGCAGCGAACTGCAGGTGATTCTCAGCCACATGGTGCCGTCGTTCATGAGCCATATCATCGCCACCCTCACCCTGGCAATTCCGCAGATGATCATTGCCGAGACCGCGCTTAGTTTTCTCGGCATCGGCCTGCGCCCGCCGGTGGTGAGCTGGGGGGTGCTGCTCAAGGAGGCGCAGAACGTGCGCGTACTGGTTACCTCGCCGTGGCTGTTCCTGCCCGGCGCGGCGGTGATCGTGGCGGTGCTGGCATTCAACTTTCTGGGCGACGGCATCCGGGATGCGGCGGACCCCTACAAGTGAGCGCACCGATGCCTGGCGGCGGCGGGCGCGATCTGCTGTTGGAGATAAAAGGCCTGAAGACCCACTTCTTCACCGACGAGGGAGTGGTGAAGGCGGTGGACGGGGCGGACTTCCCGATCGCGCGCGGCAAGACGGTGTGCGTGGTGGGCGAGTCCGGCTGCGGCAAGTCGGTGACGGCACGCTCCATTCTGCAGATCGTCGACCGCCCGGGACGCATTGTGGAGGGCCGGATCCTGCTGCACCGCGAGTCGGAAGAGGTGGTCGATCTGGCCGCCATGGCGCCCACCGGCAAGGCGATTCGCGCCATCCGCGGCAAGGAGATCGCGATGATCTTCCAGGAGCCGATGTCGTCGCTGAGCCCGGTGCACACCATCGGCAACCAGATCGTGGAGATGATTCGGCTGCACCTGCCGATGACCACCGAGCAGGCACGCGACCGCGCCGCCGAGCTGCTGGAGCGGGTGGGCATTCCGCAGGCCGGCAGGCGTCTCGACTCGTACGTGTTTCAGCTCTCGGGCGGCATGCGGCAGCGGGCGATGATCGCCATGGCGCTGTCCTGCCGCCCCAACCTGTTGATTGCCGACGAACCCACCACCGCCCTCGACGTGACCACCGAGGCCACCATTCTCGACTTGATCAAGGAGCTGCAGCGCGACCTCAACATGACCGTGATGTTCATCACCCACGACCTCGGCGTGGTGGCGGAGATCGCCGACGACGTGGTGGTGATGTACCTCGGCAAGGTGGCGGAAACGGCCGCGGTGGATCCGATCTTCCACGATCCCAAGCACCCCTACACGCGCGCCCTGCACCAGTCCATTCCCAAGTTCGGCGACACGCAGCGCGGCGCGCTCGAAGCGATCCGCGGCATGGTGCCGCATCCGTTCGCGCGGCCCGACGGCTGCACCTTTCACCCGCGCTGCGAGAGCTTCATGCCCGGCGAGTGCGACCGGGTGGCGCCGCCGGCCGTGGTAATGGAGTCCGGCACCACGGTGCGCTGCCTGCTGTACGGCGGCTCCGACGGCTCCGGCGCAGTGCGCGACGATGCCGGCGGCCATGCCGGCACGGCGGGCGGCGAAGCCGGCGCCCGGGCGCCGGGTAAGGGAGCGTCCGGTCCGCGCGCCGCGGACCAGGGAGCGGCGGGCTGATGGCCTCGTCACCGCCAACGGCTACCCGTCCGCTGCTTGAGTTGGAGCAACTCAAGATGCACTTTCCCATTACCCGCGGGCTGCTGCACCGGGTGGTGGGCCACGTGAAGGCGGTGGACGGCGTCGACCTGACCGTGCACAGCGGCGAGACCCTGGCCCTGGTCGGCGAGTCGGGTTGCGGCAAGACCACGCTCGGGCGTTGCGTGGTGCGCATCTACCAGCCCACCGGCGGCGCCATCCGCTATCGCGACGAGGACGGTTCGTTCGCCGACCTGACCGTGCTGCAGGGCGCCAGCCTGCGCCCCTACCGGCGCGCTGTCCGCATGATCTTCCAGGATCCGTACGCCTCCCTCAACCCGCGCAAGACGGTGCTGCAGATCGTCGGCGAGTCGTTGCGCCGCCACGACAACATCGGCGGCGTGGAGCTGGAACAGCGCGTCGCCGAGCTGCTGCGCCGGGTCGGACTGCGCCCCGAGTACATCCGCCGCTACCCGCACGCGTTCAGCGGCGGCGAGCGGCAGCGCATCGGGGTGGCGCGCGCCCTGGCGCTGCACCCGCGCCTGGTGATCGCCGACGAGGCGGTGTCCGCCCTGGATGTGTCGGTGCAGGCGCAGATCCTCAACCTGCTGCAGGAGCTGCAGGCCGAGTTCGACCTGACCTACCTGTTCGTGGCGCACGACCTGAGCGTGGTGGACTATATCAGCGACCGGGTGGCGGTTATGTACGTCGGCAAGCTGGTGGAGGTGGGCAGCCGCGCGCGCGTGTTCGCCATGCCGAAGCACCCCTACACCGAGGCGCTGCTGTCGGCGGTGCCCAAGCCCGACCCGCGGCTGCGCAGCGCGGGAGCCCGCGTGCGCCTGTCCGGCGACGTGGCCGACCCGGCCAACCCGCCCACCGGCTGCTACTTCCATCCGCGCTGCCGCTACGCGCAGGACCGCTGTGCCGTGGAGGCGCCGCCGCTGCGCGAACTGGGCGACGGCCACCGCGTGGCCTGCCACTTCGCGGAGGAACTGGAGCTGGCCGGCGTCGCCGGCGCGTAAGGCGCCGGCTCACACGGAGGAGATTCCTTGAACGAAAATACAGCCGGTACGGCCTACACGATGGGCCGCAGCGCCGCGGAGACCGAGCGGCTCATCGAGCAGTCCCACCTGTACGAGCGGGTGACCCTGCGCATGCTGCGCAACGCCGGCGTCGACACCGGCATGAAGGTGCTGGACATCGGCAGCGGCGCCGGCGACGTGGCCATGGCGGCCGCGCAACTGGTGGGCCCGGAGGGGTCGGTGGTGGGCGTCGACCTGAACCCGGAGATCCTGGACACCGCTCGGACGCGGGTGCGGCAGGCCGGACATCACAACATAACGTTCATCGCCGGCGACGCTCGCGAGGTGGATCTGCCGAACGATTTCGACGCGCTGATCGGGCGCCTGGTACTTATGTACCTGCCCGACCCGGCAGCTGCGTTGCGGCAGTTGGTAATCCACCTGAGGCCGCGCGGCATCGTCGCCTTCCAGGAGGCGGAACTGGTGCTGTACCAGTCGGTGCGGACGCCGGCGACCCCGTTCATGAACCAGCTCGTGGAGTGGGGCCTGGAGGTGTTTCGGCGCTCCGGGGCCAACGTCGGCATGGGACTGGAGTTGTACGGTGTCTTCGTGGCCGCGGGACTGCCCGCGCCGGTGTCGCACCTGGAGGCGCCCGCGGGCGGCGGCCCGGACTGGGTCGGCTACGAGTTTCTCAGGCATGGCTTTGCCAGCCTGCTGCCGCTCATGGAGGCGTACGGCATCGCCACCGCCGAACAACTCGACATCGACACGTTCACCGAACGGTTGCAGAAAGAAGCCGCCGCCTCCGGGCGCCTTATCGTGCTGCCGCCGCACGTCACCGCGTACGGCAGGCTGCCGGCTTGAGCCGTGCACTCGGCATCAAGGCGCTGCTGTTCGACGTGTTCGGGACGGTGGTGGACTGGCGCGGTTCGGTGATCCGGGAGGCCGCCGCGTTCGGCCGGCTCTACGGCATCGACGCCGACTGGCAGGCGTTCGCCGACGCCTGGCGCGGCAAGTACGGGCCGTTCATGGACAAGGTGCGCAGCGCCGCGCTGCCGTGGACCAACCTGGACGGCCTGCACCGCCTCGCCCTGGAGGAACTGCTCGCCGAGTTCGGGATCGAGGGTGTGTCCGATTCCGCCAAGGCGGAGCTGAACCTGGCCTGGCACCGGCTCGACCCGTGGCCCGACGCCCCCGCGGGACTGGCGCGGCTCAAGGCACGCTTCATCATTGCCGCCATGTCCAACGGCAACGTGGCGTTGATGACCAACCTCGCCCGGTACGCCGGCCTGCCCTGGGACTGCATCCTGGGCGCCGAGCTGGCCCGCGCCTACAAGCCGGACCCGCGGACCTACCTGACCGGCGTGCAACTGCTCGGCCTGCAGCCGGCTGAAGCGATGATGGTCGCCGCCCACCCCGGCGACCTGCAGGCGGCGGCGGCTCTGGGCCTGAGGACCGCCCTGGTGCCGCGCCCCCTCGAACGCGGCCGCGCCGCGGCGCCGGAGCCGATCGCCACCGAATCGTTCGACGTGGTCGCCGCCGACTTCCGCGACCTCGCCGCCCAACTCGGCGGCTGACTCGCGTATGGGAGCCTGCGCCGCACCGGGCAACCCACGGTCAATGTTATGCGGCACCCTCGCGCGGCTTGTCCGGCGGTTGGTTGCGCCCGCTCCAGAATAACCCTTCGATGATGCCCTCGACCTTCGACAGCCGGTCGCCGACGCCGGTCACCCGCTCGCCGAGTTCCTTGAATCCGGCTTGCATCTCGGCCCGTAGCGCGGCATCGGAGGAAGCAGTTTCCTCGCGCAACGCCGCTAGGTCGCCGCGCAGGCTGCTCTCCAAGGCCCGGATGTCTTCGCGTAGAGCCGCATCGGAGGCCTGGATGGTGTCGCGCAACGTGGCATCGGAGGTCCCGGTCTCCTCGCGTAGTGCATTCGTCTCGCTCCGCAACTCGCTTCCCATGGTTTGCATGTCTGCCCGCAACTCGCTTCCCATGGTTTGCATGTCTGCCCGCAACCCGCTTCCCATGGTTTGCATGTCTGCCCGCAACCCGCCTTCCATGGCCTGCATGTCTGCCCGCAGGTCGCGCACTTCCTGACGAAGGCTGCGTATCGAGGCAAGCAGGGCGCTACCGAGGGCGATGGTAGCCGCGATGATGCCGATCAACTCTACGCTCATGTACACTCTCCCCGGCGCCCTCCGCTCCCGGCTGAGATTCTATCCTCTGCCGCGTCCGGTGTCACCGGCGGCGCCTCTTGTCGTACCTCCCACAACGGGGTATCTCTCGCTGCCGCTTCATTGGTCAATGCGCCGTAGCGCCGGGCAGGCGTTCCTGTCGCGGCTCGCGGGACACCCTCGTCGTCACCGGCAGCGTGGTGTCCCCTTATGGCGCCGGCGGCTATAGTGTCGCCGATGAGCCGTTACCGGACGGCGATCGTCGCCTGCGGCATGATCGCCCGGGTCCACGCCCGCGGCTGGCTCGGAGTGCCGGGCCGTCCCACCCGCATCGCTGCCGTCGCCGACAGCAACCCCGACGCGCTGCGCGAGTTCGGCGCCTTCTTCGAGGTGGACGAGGCGCAGCGCTACGCCGACTACCGGGACATGCTGGACCGCGAGCGTCCGGATTTCGTGGATGTCTGTTCCTGGCATGGCCAGCACGCCGAGATGGTGATCGCCGCGGCCGCCCGGCGGCCGCGCGCCATCATCTGCCAGAAACCGATGGCGTTGGACCTGGGACAGGCCGACGCCATGCTCACCGCCTGCGAGCGCAACGGCGTGCGGTTGCTGGTGGCCTACCAGCGGCCGCACCACGCAACCTGGCTGCGTGCCCGCGAACTGCTGCGTGCGGGGGCCATCGGCCGCATCCGGCAGGTGACGGTGCAGGCGGGCGGCAACCTGCTCAACGTCAGCTCCCACAACATCCGGCTGGCCCTGTTCCTGATGGATGAGCCGGAGGTCGAGTGGGTCGTGGGCGCCGTGGAGCGCAGCACCGATCTGTTCGAGCGCGGCGTCCCCGCCGAGGAAACCTGCATCGGGCTGGCCGGCTGTGCCGACGGCGCCACCCTGCTGATCGAAAGCGGCTGCGCCGGAGAGCAGACCTGCCGCGTCATCGGCAGCGAGGGCATGATGGAACTGGGTACCGCCGCACCGCCGGCGGAGGAGGTTCCCTCGGACGCGCCGATGTACATGCCCGAGGGGCCCTCGGCGCGCTACAACTGCGAACGTGGCACCGCTCGCTACCTCAGCGCGGAGACCGGTGGCTGGCGCGAGGTCGAGGCACCGTGGCACGACTGCTGGGCGCGGCAGTGCCGGGAGGCGGTGGACTGGGTCGAAGGCAGGATCGAACGGCCGATCAGCGGCGCCGACCGCGGCCGCGCGGTGCAGGAAATCATGATGGCGCTGTACGAATCGGCACGCAAGCGCCGACGCATTCCGCTGCCGCTGAAGACGCGGCTCAACCCGCTCAGCCTGATGGTGGAGCGCGGCGAGCTGGCGGTCGAGTGGCCGGGCCGCTACGAAAGCCGCTCGCGTATCGTACGAGGAGAAGGGATGGCATGGCCGATAGCATGAGCGTTCGCAGTTCCGGTTTCCGGATTGCCCGCGCTTGAAGGTGGGGGTTGCGTTTCGACGGTGCTTCAACGCACGCTGCGGCGCAACTTGGGGAGGGCCACCGGATGAGCGACATCTCGCGCGAGCGGATTACCCGGATCGAGCGCATCGAGGTACACAGCCCGCGGCCGCGCGACGTTGGCTGCAACGCGCGCAGCGGCGCGCACGGCACCGTGGTGCAGGATTCGGTGGTGCGCGTGCACACCGCGAGCGGAGCGGTCGGGGTAGGCTGGTCGCGGCTGGAGCGGGCCGGCGCCGAGGCGCTGGCGGGCCGCCGCCTGGGTGAGCTGTTCAGCCTGCCGGATGGCTCGCTGGATGACGGCGCTGCCATCGACCTGCCGCTTTGGGACCTCGCGGCCCGGCTGCAGGGCGTGCCGCTGTACCGGCTGCTAGGGGCGCGCGGCAGCCGCTCCGTCGAGCTGTATGACGGGTCCGTCTACATCGACGATCTGGCGGCCGACGACGAGGGGGCGCGGGAGATCTTCCGGGAGGAAGTTGCCACCGGCCACCGCTACGGCTACCGCAACTTCAAGATCAAGATCGGCCGCGGGGCGCGCTGGATGCCCACCGCCGCCGGCCTGGATCGCGACGTGCTGGTGATTCACACCGTACGGGAGGCGGCCGGTCCCGATGCCAAGATCCTGGTGGATGCCAACAACGGCGGCACCCTGAACAGCACCAAGGACACCCTGGACGCGTGCGCCGATGCCGGCCTGTACTGGTTCGAGGAACCGTTCGGCGAGGATCCGGCGCTCAACGCCGACCTGAAGCAGTTCATCCGCCAACGCGGCTACGCGACCCTGGTGGCCGACGGCGAATCGGGCCCGCCGCCGCCTACCTTCTTCGCCATGGTGGAGGCGGGCGACATCGACGTGGTGCAGCACGACTTCCGCGCTCTGGGGTTGACCTGGTGGAAGGCCACCGCGGCGCGCATCGAGCCGTGGGGCGCGCGCTGCGCCCCGCACTGCTGGGGCTCGATCATCGAGCGCTACGCGCATGCCCACTTCGCGGCATCGGTGCCCAACTTCGCCGTGCAGGAGGCGGCCCCCGCCGACACCGAGGGATTCGTTCTGGACGGTTGGGAGTTGCGCGACGGCAAGCTGCTGGTGCCGGACACTCCCGGCGCCGGCTTCGACCTGGAGCCGGAACTGATCGAGCGCGGCGTGCGCGCCGCCGGCGGCTACCGCGTGGAGGCGTAGGAGCGTGAAGATTCTGGTTACCGGTTCCAACGGACGCATCGGCGCCAACCTGGTGCGCCGGCTGCTCGGGCAGGGCCACGAGATCCGCGGCTTTGTGTTCCCCGGCGACGCCAGCCGGGCGCACAAGTTGGACGGCTTCGCGAACGTCGAGCTGGTGGAGGGCGACCTGCGCGACTACGACGCCGTGCAACGCGCGGTGCGGGGCGTCGACGCCGTGTACCACATTGCCGCCGCGTTCGCCTCGCCGCACGACAACATCGAGTACCTGCAGATCAACGGGCTCGGCACCATACACGTGCTGGAGGCGATCCGCGCCCATGCGCCGGACCTGCACCGCCTGGTGTACGCCTGCACGGAGGCGGTGTACTGGCGCACGCAGGATGACGGACGCCTGTTCGAGCGCCCCATCCGCGAGGACGAGGTCAGCGACAGCAAGCTGATGCCCTATTTCCTGACCAAGTGGATCGGTGAGGAGCTGTGCATGAACTACCACCACCAGTACGGAGTGCCGACGGTGGTGTGCCGATTCACCACGGTGCTGGAGCCAAGCGAGTTGCTCGACGAGGACGGCATTCCCCAGCACTGGAGCCTGGGCAGGACGCGCGAACGGTTGCGGGCGCTGCCCGACCCGTCGCCGGCGGAGCGGGAGGCCCTGCGCCAGCTCGACACGGCCTGGGATGCGGGAAAGCGCCTGCTGATCAGCCGCTGTCCCGACGGGCGCACCTTCAAGCAGGAGTGGGCCGACGTGCGCGACATCGCCAAGGGCCTGGCGCTGGCCCTGGACGCCGACGCCGCGGTGGGCGAGGCGTTCACGGTGGGCGGCCTGCTTACTGTTTGGGAGGAGCTGGTGCCGGCCCTCGCCGAGCGCCTCGGGGCCAGCTATGCGGACGTGCGCATGCCGTCGCCCAACTACTTCGAGTTCGACCACACCAAGGTGCGCGAGCTGCTCGGCTACACGCCCGACCACGACTTCTGGAGCACGCTCGACGCCGCGCTCGCCATCCGTGCCGGGCGCGAAACCGACGTCGTGCCCACCGGGCTCCGCTACGGCGGCGCCGCCGTCCGCTGAGATACGGCGGCGCCTACCACGTAACGCGGGAAGAGCGTGCCGGGCGGGACGCTCGGTGCCCTGCGCCGTTGGGGCGCGGCTCGTCGTTCGCGGCCTGCTCGGCGCGGCGCCGGTACAGGGGGCCGGTGCGTCCCGGCGGGTCGATGGCCATGACCGTGTCGCCGCGCCAGGACACGCGATACTCGTCGCCGAGCACGGAAGTCGACTCGTCCCGCTCCGCGAGGGGGAAGCCGATCGTCACCTTCGCTCCCGGTCGCAAGCCCTCCACCTGAACGGCGCCGTCGTTCCACACCCAGGGGGCGGGTGAGTCGGTACGGTCGCTCCGTGACATCGACGACGGTGACGAGGACCAGTCGACGGCGACCGCAGCGCGCGGCACATCATCCGGTATGCGCACGGCAAGCGTCCCGTGCTGCCGCATTGTAACTTCGACCCGTCCCTCCCGCGGCAGGTGGCTGCGGACATCGGCCCAGGGCGTGGAGCGGTTGAACAGCATGTTGACGCGCACCGCGGTCCGGGTTGCCTGCACCGCGTGTTTCCACAACAGAAACAGGCCGTGCACGCCGTGCGCGTTGCAGCAGCCCATCCACCAGTGGCCGCGGCGCGTGTCGATGACCGCATTGGGTGCGCTGCCTCCGGAGAATGCCCCCGGCAGCACGTCGCGCACGCCCTCGCGCTTCAGTTGCACCGGCGCACAGGAGTCGATGAACTCGGCGGTTGCGGTTGCGCCAAGCTTCGGTACCTGGCGTTCCCAGGCGGCATCGAGGAACTGCGACTCGGCCAGATGATTGCGCCCGAACCGCTCCGCGTCGCTCCAATACTGCGGGTGTCCGGCGCCCGCGAGCAGGATGGCAAGGTCAATCATGTCGGTAATGCCGCAGGTCTCGCAGGCATGCTCGCCAACGAACTCCGGGAACCAGCCGAAGCTGGTACCGACGGTGCGCGCAAAGCGGTAGACGGCGTGCGCCCACCGTACCAGGTCGGGCTGTTCGGAATACCGGCCCCACAGGAGGATCCCGGCCGCCGTGGCCACCCGGCTGTGAAAGTGGCCGCGGAAGCTGCCGTCCGGCCCGAAGTCGTCCGCGCGCTCCACCACGTAGCGCGCCAGCCCGTCGCACAGGGCGACCGCTTCCGGGTTGCGGGCGCCGGTCATCAGGTACTGGACTATGGGCCGCAGAACCGGTGCGGCGGCGCACATCACCCCGGTGCCGCGCGGCTCATCGCCGCCCTGCCAGCCGCCGCGCGGGTAGAACAGCTCGTCGGCGTCGACCGGACGCTCCCGTGGCGGCACCGGATAGTAGAGGCGGCCGTCGCGTTCCAGGGCGATGCTCTTCAGTCCGTGGATCAGCGCGTCGATCCGCCCGCGCAGGGTGGCACGTTCGCCGGGGTCGGTGCTGCGCTGGTAGGCGGTCACGTACGCCATCAGGCAGCCGCGCTGGCCCCAGAACTCCGCTACCGGCGGCAGCGGACGACGGGTGGCGGCGGGCGGATAGTCGGGCGCCGGGATCCAGCACAGGCCCTGCTCACCCTGATACGAAGCCACCAGCCGCTGGAGGTGGGCGTCAATCTCGCCGCCGGTATCGCTTCCGGTCATCTCGCGCGCCAACAGGAGGGCCGCGTAGGTGCGCCCGGTGCCGTCGCAGTGGTCCCAGTAGGGGTGATGGCTGAGCACTGGCGGGTCGAGCTGGAGCCGGCAGTCGAAGTAGAGCGTGTAGCGCAACCCGGGGTCGACGTTACGGGTCAGTGCGTTGAGGGCAAGCTCGGCGCGTTCCTCCAGATCGAGTGGCGCGGCGGCGCGGTGCCCGAGTGAGTTCGTCATTGCAACGGATACCCTACGCGCAACGTTGCCTCCGGTCGACCCGGGTACAAACATTAGCACTGCACGTCATATACCGGGGTTTGCCCTCTTGATCATGGATATGACTTGTTGATTGACATTGATTGGAACGAGGTTGATGTCGGGATGGGTGCGCGCGAATACCCGGAAGATTTCGTCGGCGAATCCTTGCCCCACTTGCTCAACATTCTTGAAGTTGAGTAGAACGGTGCTAAATCGATCTAGGCGCGCCATGACACGCCGCGCTTGTGAACGCGAGATCAAAGCGTCATCTCCGTATCGTGCCAGATCCACCGGTACAACGGTTTTGCTGAACGCATAGTCGTCGTCCGAAAAAGCATCGAAGATCTGTCGGGGTGTTCGACTCGTGTGGTTCGATAGGGTCAGAAAGATTGCTGTTCCCGCAACATTCTTCGTGTTCTCGAGGATCCAGTAGTCCTCATCGGCTGCCCAGTGTTGAAAGGCCACACTACCGGATAGAATGGAAAACCTGTCGAACATTCGAGACGTAAAAAATATACCCTCTCCCGTGTGGTTATCGGGATCGGTCGTCAACTTGCCTTTCGACAATTCGAATACCGCATGGCGATCGTCTTCCAGGCTCAAGGAATCTTTGATCTTTCTGAAGATTCCATATCCGTCATCCTTGATCATGATCTCTGCACTGGTGACTGTGCGCTTGACGACAATTTCGACCCTGCTCCCGGACGAATGATCGATTGCGTTATTCATAATCTCCAGGAACCCGTATTGCCATATTCTGGTCGCGTTGTCGCACAAGTCCGGAAGGAGCGGTCGAATATGGTGTCTCCATACCACATCTTCATCGCGCTCTTGATCCAGGCTCAATCGGAGTTTCCTGCGATGAATGACGGCAAGAGAGTATTTCCGGTTTCGCGTGGTACCTCGCGCGACTACATGTCCATCATCCAGCAAGCGGCGCATGTGTTTGTTTACTGCCTGGCGGGAAATACCGAACCTACACGCCGTGTCTCGAACAACGTCTTGAGAGTCTGAGTCTAACCTCTCGGCGATGTAACGGCGGATTGACCTGCCTCGTTGACGTGTACCAGCCAACACGACCTGAATGGTGACGGTACACAGCTTTATTGTCAACCTTATTGTTGCAGCTGTGCGGGCTCCCGGCGGGCTCCTGGCGAAGTGACGCCGTGCTCACTACACTCGGGTGCCATGATGCAACGAAAATCGGCGCGGGAGCGGCTGGCCGGGGTGGCGCAGCCGGCGTTCGTGCTGGACAAGGACATGGGGGCGCCGGTGTTGACCGACGCGGGGCGCTTCGCGGCCACCGATTCGGAGGGCCGCCCGGTGGTGCCGCTGACCGCGGCGCAGAAGTATCACTTCGATACCAAGGGCTGGCTGGCGATTCCCGGCGTCCTGGATGCGGCGGAGATCGAGGAAATGCGCGAGTTCGTGCTGCGGCTGGCGGCGGAGCCGGAGTCGATCGCCGAGCACCAGCGCTCGCCGGTGGGCGGGCCGCTGCAGCGGCTGACCGACCACCCGGTGGTGATCGGCTTCGCGCAGGAGTTCATCTACAACCCGTTCACCGACGGCGGCGGCGAGTCGCTGGAGAACGACGCCGGCTACGGCTTTCGCCAGGAGCACAGCTTCGTCACGGTGCGCCGGGCCGGCGGCGGCCGCCGCGGCGCGCAGGGCGACGGCACGTTCGGGCCGCACAATGGCAACGGCATGATGCGGCTGCCGGGCGACTGCCACCACTACCAGGCGTTCCCGGGGCGGGCGTACGCCGGGATGACGCGCATCGTGTGGGAGCTGAACGAGGTGGGGCGCGACGACGGCGGCACGCTGCTGTTGTCCGGCAGCCACAAGGCGGCCTACCCGGCGCCGGAGGAAATTTTCTCCGCCGATTCGTCGCTGTGGGAGACCTGTGCCTGTCCCGCCGGCTCGGTGCTGATGTTCACCGAGGCGCTGACCCACAGCGGCCAGGTGTGGCGCAACCCGGACCGCGCGCGGGTTGCCGTGTTCAACTGCTACAACTCCATTCACGCCAAGTGGCACAACTGGGATCCGCCCGCCGCGGTGCTCGCCGACATGCCGCCCAAGCGGCGTTCCCTGTACCGGCCCGTGTACGTGGCCGGCAACTGGATCCGCGAGGAGGAAGCGTCCGCACAACGGTGATCCGGTAATCCGGTGATCCGGTGATCCGGCAATCCTCGGGCACGTCAGCCGGTGCGACGCGGCCGGCTGCTGGAGCGGCAGGTGATTGACAAAGCGCGCGGCGTGGCTATCGTGCGCGTCATGAAACATACCATCGCAATGGTGGCCATTCTGTCGGCATGCGGGTATGCCGGCCTTGCCGAGGTGCGGCTGCCCGGGGTGATCGGCAGCGACATGGTGCTGCAGCGCAATCAGCCGGCCCCGATTTGGGGTTGGGCCGACGCCGGCGAGCAGGTCTCGCTGGTGCTGCGCGATGACGGACGGGAAGTGGAACAGGTGGACATCCGGGCGAACGGGGACGGACGCTGGCGGGCCGAACTGGCGCCGCGGCCATCGGGCGGTCCCTATACCTTGACCATAAACGAACACAAACTGGCCGGCGTGATGTACGGGGAGGTGTGGCTGTGCTCGGGGCAGTCCAACATGGAGTGGCCGGTGATGGCGGCGGACGCCGCAGAGATGGAGATTGCCGCGGCACACTACCCGGACATCCGCCTGTTCCACGTACCCAAGGTGCCAGCCGGATCCCCGTCTCCGGATGCCGCGGCGAGCTGGCAGGCTTCCGCTCCCGGTACCATCGCGACGTTCTCGGCGGTGTGCTACTACTTCGGCCGCGAGCTGCACTCCGAACTGGACGTGCCGGTCGGATTGATCGCATCCGCCTGGGGCGGCACCAGGATCGAGCCGTGGACGCCGCTCGCCGGTTTCCGTTCGGTCGAGGGGCTTGGCCCGCTGGCCGACTACGCGGTAGCTACCGATGCGAGCTACCGGCAGCAACTGCCTGCTACCCTGGAAGCGGTGGAGGCGTGGTTGGCCGACACGCGCGCGGCGTTGCAGAGCGGCGCACCGGTCATGCCGATGCCGCAGGGCGCCCATCCACTGGCGGGCGAGGAGCAGCCGACCGCCCTCTACAACGGCATGATCCACCCGCTGGTTCCGTACGCAATCCGCGGGGCTCTCTGGTACCAGGGCGAAGCGAACGTCGGCGATGGGATGAGCTACCGGGACAAGATGGAAGCGCTCATCAGCGGGTGGCGCGAGGTATGGGGCCAGGGCGACTTTCCCTTCTACTACGCCCAGCTTGCCCCGTTCGATTACACGTTTCGCGGCATGCTGGAGAGCAGGCTTGGCATGGACGTGAGCCCGGAATACTGGCGTGCCCTTGCGAGCCAATTCGGCTACGAAGTGGATCCCTACCGCCTGCCCGAGATCTGGGCAGCGCAGACCGCCGCGCTGTCGATCCCGAACACCGGCATGGCGGTGACCAACGACATCGGCAACGTCGGCGACATCCACCCCACCAACAAGCTGGAGGTAGGCAGGAGGTTGTCGCTCTCGGCACTGGCAAACACCTACGGGAGAACCGGGCTCGAGTATTCGGGACCCTCGTACCGTTCCATGGAACTACGCGACGGCGCCGCCGTGCTGCGCTTCGACGCCGCCGATGGCTTGCGCACCAGCGACGGCGCGCCGCCTACCTGGTTCGAGATCGCCGGCGCCGATGGGCAATACGTCGAAGCGTCGGCGGTGATTGAAGGCGACACCGTCGTGGTGTCGAGCGAGGCGGTGGATGAACCGGTGTCCGCCCGGTTCGCCTGGCATACCCGCGCCGAGCCGAACCTCGTAAACGGGGCGGGGTTGCCGGCCGGAGCATTCAGAACCCACCGGCCGGAGAATTGAAGCATACGAACCCGGTGCAGACACGGTTCGCTGCACTTTGGGTGAGTGTGCCGGCGGCGTTTCTTGACCGGGGCCGGGTGCTCGGATAGGTTGCCGTAGTCGGAGCCGGGCGGCAGGGTGCCGGGCGGTACGGCGAATCCCTGAGAGCGAGGTGGTGCCCATCAATGGCAGACCGTGTACGGGCGGCCCTGGTCGCGCTTGCGGCCGGGGTGGCGCTGGCCGCGGGCGGCGGGTGGGCCGCCGGCGAGGAAGGCGAGCGCGAGGCGGCTCAGGAGCAGGTCATGTTGACCGACCCGGCCACCGGCCGCGAGGTGCCGGCGCCTCGATATGGCGGTACCCTGACCGCCGCCAGCGCCGCCGCAATGCCCAACACCGACCAGTCGATTGGCGGCGTGGCTGCCGGCGCGGCCAACTCCGGCGTGGTGGAGAAGCTCGGCATCGGCAACTGGGCCCTCGACCGCGGCATCAATCCCCTGACCAACCCGTATCTGGACCCTTCCCACTACACCGGCGCACTGGCGACGCACTGGGAATTGGTCAATGCCACCACCTTCCGGTTCACCATCCGTGACGGCGTCACTTGGCACGACAAGGAGCCGATGAACGGACGCCCGTTCACCGCCGCGGACGTGGTGTTCAACTTCCAACGGCTCAGCGGCACCGGCCCGTTCGACGAGCCGCCGCCCACCGCCGGCCGCTTTCGGCAGTTCGCCTTCAAGGCCCTGGAGGCACGCGGCAACCAAGTCCACATCGAGTTGGCGATACCGCGTGCAGATGCGCTGCCGATCTTTCTGGACGACGAGTTTGCTTTCATCCTGCCGCCCGAGGTGATCACGGCACACGGCGACGTGGCCGACTGGCGCACCCTGGTCGGGACCGGTCCGTTTCTGCTCCACGACTGGGTCGCGGGCGAGTCGCTCGGCTATACGCGCAATCCGGCCTACTGGGGGAGCGACGAGAAGTATCGCGACAATCCGCTGCCGTACGTCGACGAGCTCCGGATCGTGATCATGCCGGAGCCGGCCACCTGGATCGCCGCGCTGCGCGCCGGCCGCGTCGACTACATCGGCGCCAACGTGGCCACCGCACTGGAGCAGTTCGACGAGACGGCGACCTTGCTACGCGACAACCCCGAGTTGCGGGCGCACCGCTACTACGGGAGCTCCGACCAAGCGTTCGCGATGTACGTATCGGATAAGCCGTTCGACGATATCCGCGTGCGCCGGGCCATGCAGATGGCGCTGGACAACGACACAATCGCCGCGGCCATCTACGGAGGCCAGGCGCAGGCCACCCCGCAGGGGGTGATCGGGCGCTCGCAGCCCGGCTTCATCGTGCCCTACGAACAGTGGCCGGCAGACCTGCAGAGCGCCTACCGCTACGATCCGGAGGCGGCGGAGGCATTGCTCGACGAGGCGGGTTACCCGCGCGGCACCGATGGTATCCGGCTCTCGGTTCCCCTGCAGTGGCCGGCCTGGGACGAGATCGGCGACTACCAGCACCTGGCGTTGGAGCACTGGCGCGCGGTCGGCGTGCGGGTGGAGGTGAACACCATACCCGGCCGGCGCTGGATCGCCCTGCTCGGCGCGGGGCGGCTGCACGGCCTGTCGCCCGCCGTTTTGGGCACTTCCGACGATCCGCTCGGCGCGTTGCAGTGGCAGGAGCCGGGCCACCGCCGGGACCCCGGCCAGAGCGATGACGCGGGGGGCAAGAGCGGGGCCACCGCTGGAACCGCGGCCAGATCGATGACGCGGTGTACAACGAGTGGCTGGCCAAGGCCCGGGCCGCGGCCACGCTCGACGAGCGCAAGGAGGCGGTCCGCCAAGCCGACTACCGGCTGATCGGGCAGCACTGGTACACCTGGGGCCCGAGCGCCCCCTCCTTCAACGTCACCCAGCCCTGGGTACACGGGTTCAACGGCGACACCTTTCTCGGCCGCGGACAAACCAACGCGGTGTTCGCCCGGCTCTGGATCGACCGCGGCTGACGCACCGGCCACACTGAACCCGGCCTCACCTGGCCGGCCACGCCCGCGCCGCACCCCGCCCCGGCACGCGGGGAGCGCCTCCGCGGCGGACGCCGCGCTGACCTTGGCGCGCTCGGCTACCAGGGCGATCCGCGAACGTCGCCTGCCCTTCACGAACACCCCGCTCCGTCACTGACGAACTTCCCGTTTCATCCACGAATTTCCCGTGCATCGGCGAAGGTGCGCCTGGAATTGTCCGGCCTCTCGCACATACGAGTAAAGTATGAGTGCGATAAGAGATAGGATATTCTCTCCGGTGTGCCTGCTGGCGATTGCAGGCTTCACGATCGGCGCCGCCCCGTACGCGCAGGCGCTCACCTCACCCAATTGTCCCGGCAACCCCATCCACCTGCCGGGGGCTCCGTCCGCCATCATTGGCGCTCAGGAGCGCACGGTTACCGAGGGGCAGGATGCCGTGTTCACGCTTACCCGGCGCGGCGTGCCTGGCCCGTGCCAGCGGGTGCGCGTGCGCATTTCCGGACACGAGAAGGTCATGGGCCGGCTCACCGAGCGGCTCGAAGAGTTCGATGTGGTGTTTGCGCCCGGCGTGACGACCCGCACGCTGCGCCTGCCCACGCAGCAGGACAACCGCAACGAAGGCGACGGCGAGATCCGCGTGACCATCGTCGGCTCGGCCGGCCATCCCCGCACGGCGGCGGTACGGGTGCGCGACGACGACATACCGGAGGTGACGTTCCACGCGGTGTCCCCGGCCGGGCTGACGCTGGCGGGAAATACCTGGGTCGGCGACATCCTGGAGGGCAACAAGGTGCGCTTCGAGACCCGGTGCTCGGGCGGATACGAGTATTCGCATGACCGCTCCTTCCTCCCGCTGGTCGACCATGCGCACGACTTCAACCATCCGGAGATCCCGTCCTACAATGTGAGCGGCTTTGCATTCACGCCGTGCAACCGGGAGCACGAGTTTGGCGTCCGGGCCGATCAGTCCTACACCGGGCCGGCGGGCGGCGAGATTCGCGCCGTCCTGCTGTCGAGCAGCGACATCGAGAGCCGCTGGGTCGACGGCCAGGTACAGCACGACAACGGAAGCCGGTACCCCTACTTCGCCTGTTCCGAGCGCGACTTCAGCTTCTGCCCGCGCTACACCGTCGGCACGCCGAGCGCGTTGCGCCTGGACGTGCGCAACGCGAATCCGGCGGTTACCGTTGCCGCGGAACACGACAAGGTGGCTGAAGGCGAGCCGGTCCGCTTCGTCATTACCCGCCACTGGGACCATCCGGCCCTGTTCGATACCGCGCAGCCCGGCGACCCGGCGGTCAAGACCAGGATCGGGTACCGCGTGGTTGGCGGCGGCGAATACGTGGCCGGCCGATACACCGGCGACAAGGAGCACGATGCCTTCAACCTTACGGTGCACGAGTACACCGTCGAGATTCCCACGCTCGACGACGCCATGCGGCGCGCCGACGGCACCGTGACGCTGGAACTGCTGCCTGACACCTTCGCGGACGTCAATGTCGGCGGCACCTACGAGCTGTATGAGTCGATTCCCGGCATCACGCCGCCCGGCCAAAGCTCCATCCGGGCGACCGTGACGATCCGGGACAACGAGCTCGATCCCGCCGTGAGCATCTCCGATGCCGGCCGCGTGGGGGAGGCCGGGACGGCCGGGTTCACGGTGTCGCTGACCGGACCGAGTGGGCTGGACATCACGGTGGACTGGCACATCCGCGAGGGCAGTGCGTTGCCGGGCGACGAGCACCTTGCCAGTGGCACGGTTGCGCTGCCGCCCGGCGACATGGCGCAGACGGTCAGCGTGCCGATTTCCGGCCTTGCGCCCGGGTCCACTCGCATCCTCACCGTCACGCTGAGCAATCCCGTGAACGCGGTATTCACCGGCGGCGCGGTTACCATCGAAGCCGAGTTCCCGGCCCCGGTGATCAACTCGCTGGAGATGCCGAGCGCACCGGTGGTGGCGGCGGTTCCGGACACCGCCGGCAACGTGCTGGTGAGCTGGCAGGCTCCGGTCGGTCCGCCGCCCGCCGGCTACGAGGTACAGTACCGGCAGCGCGGCGCCTCGGAGTGGGCGTCGGCCAGGACAGACGGCGCAGCGACGCAGATACCGATCCTGTTCCTGGATCAGGATGCGGAGTACGAGGCGCGCGTGCGGGCCCGCTATGACCTGGCGCAGGACGGCGGGCGCGAAACCGCGACCAGTGCGACCTCCGCGTGGTCGGATTCCGGGTTCGGGCGCACCGGCGTGCACCAGCCGGACAGCGAGCCGGTGGTGACGGTCGCCCGTGTCGGTTCCGATCCCGCGGTCGAAGGCGAGCCCGTGCTGTTCCACGTGGTGGTCTCGGAGCTGCGCAACTCCTACCAGTGGCATGCTTGGTCGGCCGGGATCGTGGTCGAGGTGCATTACGGCTGGGGGAAGCGCGGCAACATGCTGCCCGTCAGCTCGCAGTTCGGAATCGTGCCCGGCGTGTTCATCGTGGACCACGGCCTCGGCGGATATCGCCACTATCGTGTGTGGCCTCCGGAGTACGCCGCCGAGAACGGACCGCTGACGATTACGGTGCAGCCGGGCGAGGGTTACCGGGTAGGAGAAGCCGCGTCATTGTGCGTGAACATCGCCGACAGCGAGACGTTCGAGGCCACCCCCTGCCCGGAGGACGGTGCGGCACTCGAGCACGAGCCGCAGGCCGGCGGCGCGCCGGCATCTATCTCGGTACGCGACGCCCGGGCAACCGAAGGCGTGGACGAGACCATCTCGTTCAGCGTGGCGCTCAGCGCTGCCGCGAGCGAGGTGGTGACGGTGGACTGGGCCACCGCGGACGGCACCGCCCGGGCGGGACAGGACTACGTGGTATCGTCCGGGACGCTCACCTTCGCGGCCGGACAGACGGCCGAGGCGATCGCAGTGGCCGTGCTCGACGACGCGCACGACGAGGGCGAGGAGACCTTCACGGTGCACCTGAGCAATGCGGTCGGCGCGGGACTGGCCGCTGCGGAGGCGACCGGCATCATAGCCAACAGCGACCCGATGCCGCGGGTGTGGCTGGGACGGTTCGGGCGCACGGCGTGGGAGCACACGCTCGGCGCGGTGGACGGGCGGCTGCGCAATGCGCGGATCCCGCGAACGTACGCGCGGGTCGGCGGGCAGCGCGTTGCCGACCAACCGCTGGGCGCCGTCACCGGCGAGCAACAACGGATGGCGGAACTGGCGGCATGGGTCGCGGGTGGTCATGACGAGCCGCAACCGCACCCGGTGAGTGCACCCGCGCTGCTCGCGGGCAGCGACTTCCAGGTGACGACGTTGCACTCGGCGCCGGCGGCGGGCCGCAGCGGCGGCGAGGCCGTAACGGTGTGGGGCCGGGGCGCGTACGGGGGTTTCGCCGGTACGGACGCCGGCCTGTCGGTGCGCGGCAGGGTGGCCAGCGGGACATTGGGGGTGGACTACGCGGCGGGGCCGTGGCTGGCCGGACTCGCGTTGTCGCACAGCTCCGGCTGGGGCAGTTACTCGCAGCCCGGAGCGGCCGGCGGCGAGGTGGCCAGTTCGCTGACCGGCGCCTATCCGTACGTCAGCTTCGACGTGGTGCCGGAGCGCGTCGCGCTGTGGCTGGCCGGCGGCTACGGGCTCGGCGGGCTGCGCCTGGCGCCGCTTCGGAGCGAGCCGCTGGACACGGATATCGGCCTGCTGGCCGGCGCCGCCGGGTTGCGCGCGACGCTGGTCCCGGCGGCGGCGAGCGGCGGACTTGCCGTGGGCGTGAACGCCGACGCCTCGGTGCTGCGGGCCACCTCCGCGGCAACGGTGGGCCTGGCCGCCGCCACGGTCGACGTGAACCGGCTGCGCCTGGGACTCGAAGGGTCGTACGCGGCAGCCGTCGGCGGCGCGCTCCTGGCGCCGTCGGTCGAGCTTGCGGTGCGGCGGGACGGCGGCGGCGCGGATGCCGGGTACGGGTTCGAGGTCGGCGGCGGCCTGAGCTACACCCACGCCGGACTGGGACTGGCGTTCGGACTGAGCGGACACACGCTGCTGCTGCACGACGCGCGGCGGGCGTCCGAGTGGGGTGCAAGCGGCTGGCTGTCCTGGGATCCGAACCCGGCATCAGACCTGGGCTTCGCGCTCACGGTGAGCCCGTCGATCGGTGCACCGGTGGGAGGGGGCGCCGCTGGCCTGTGGAGCCGCGACACGCTGGCGGGCCGAGATGTCCCGCACCCGGCGTCGCCCGCGGCAGGACGGGTCGACGCGAGACTCGGCTACGGGCTCCCGTTAGCGGGAGGTACGGGAACGCCGTGGGCCGGGATCGGCCTGGCCGAGGGTGAGCGGGCGTACCGGCTCGGCTACCAACTCCAGGTCGGCCCGCCGGCGGCGGATGTGCGCATCGCACTCAAAGGCGAGCGCCGCGAGCGCGCTGCCGCCGAGCCGGAGCACACGCTCGCGCTGCACTCGACGGTGCGCTGGTAGGCAGTGCAGCGGTCTCGGCGATCTCGGCGATCTGCGCTTGTTTGACGGACGGGTGGGCACGGTTTAGGGTGAGCGGATCACACATCCCACATGAGGAGGATGGAATGAAGATTCGCATGCAATCCGGTCCGTGCCCGTGGAGCCGGGCGGCCATGGTGCTGCTTGGTGTGGCGCTGGCCGCCGGCCTGGCGTGGGCGGCGGCCGCGGACGAAGAACCGGCCGCGATGACCATGGAACGGGAGATGGTAATCGACCCGACCACCGGCATGGAGGTGCCGGCACCGCAATACGGCGGCACGCTGACCGCCGCCAACGACCGCGACATCGCCAACACCGACCAGTCGGTAGGCGGCCTGAGCGCCGGCTACGCCAACTCCGGCGTGGTCGAAAAGCTCGGCATCGGCAACTGGGGCATCGACCGCAGCATCAACCCGATGTCGACCGAGTACCTGGACATCACCCACTACACCGGGGCGCTGGCACAGAGCTGGGAGCAGCCGGATCCGACCACGTTCATCTTCACCGTGCGCGAGAATGCGCGCTGGCATGACAAGGAACCGATGAACGGGCGTCCGCTGACGGCCTCGGACATCGTGTTCAACTTTCAGCGGCTCAGCGGCACCGGTCCGTTCGAGGAGCCGCCGCCGAACACCAGCCGCATGCCGCAGCTCAACTTCACCAGGCTCGAGGCGATCGACGACGGCACGGTATACATCGAGATCGACACGCCGCCCCTGGACGCGCTGAAGGTGCTGATCGACGACAACTTCGGCTTCATCCTGCCGCCGGAGGTGATCAAGGCCAATGGCGACGTGGCCGACTGGCGCACCCTGGTCGGCACCGGGCCGTTCATGCTGGTGGACTGGGTGGAGGCGGAGTCGCTCACCTTCCACAAGAACCCCGGCTACTGGGGGCATGACGAGAAGTATCCCGACAATCAGCTTCCCTACGTCGACGAGGTCAAGGTCCTGATCATGCCGGAGTCGGCGACCTACATCGCCGCGCTGCGCGCCGGCCGCATCGACTACATCGGACACAACATGTCGACCCACCTCAGCACCATCGACGAGGCGGACAGCCTGTTGCGCACCAACCCGGAGCTGCGGGCCAATTCCTACTACTTCCGTTCCAACCAGGTGTTCGCCATGTATGTGCAGGACAAGCCGTTCGACGATATCCGCGTGCGCCAGGCGATGCAGATGGCGCTCGACAACGAGACCATCGCCGCAACCCTGTACAAGGGCCAGGCGCTGGCCACGCCGCAGGGCGTTGTCGGCCGGGCGTTGAAAGACTACGTGGTCCCGTACGAGGAGTGGTCGCCGGAGCTGCAGCACGCCTACAGCTACGATCCGGAGGGGGCGGAGGCGCTCCTGGACGAGGCCGGCTATCCGCGCGGCGACGACGGCGTGCGGTTCAAGGTTCCGTTGCAGCAGTCGAGCACCGGGCCGCTGCAGGACTACCCGGCGATTGCCGTCGAATACTGGAAGGCGATCGGCGTGGAGGTAGTGGTCGATGCGGTGGACGGTGCCGAGTTCGTCAACCGGCTCGACAACGGCCAACTGTTCGGGCTGTCGCCGGCCATCTCCGGCACGCCTTACTTTCCGCTCGACTCGCTGCAGTGGCAGGAGCCGGGAGCGAAGTGGAACCGCGGCCAGTTCGACGACCCGGTCTACAACGACCTGGTCAAGCAGGCGCGCGAGGCAACCAGCTACGACGAGCTGAAGGCGCTGGTGCGTGAGGCCGACCACTACCTGGTGCAGCAGCACTGGTACACGTGGGGCCCGATCGCTCCCAACTTCAACTTCAGCCAGCCGTGGGTCGGCGGCTTCAACGGCGACTTCTACATGGGCGTGTGGCAGAAGAACCAGGTGTTCGCCCGCCTGTGGATCGACCAGGCCCTGAAGGCCGAAATGGGCTTCTAGTTATCGTCTATTAGGTCTACGACGAGGGCGACACGCACTGGCCGTTGCGAAACGGCCACCGATCGAGGGCGGTCGAGCGATGGCTTGGCCGCCCTTTTTCGGCCGGCTTACTTCGGGGTGCGGGGTCCGGGGCGCTGCCGTTGCTGGCGCTGTTCGGCGCGCTGCAGGGCGCGGGTTGCGTCGCGGACGGCAAGCCGGCCGTAGCTGCCGGCGCCGCTCGAGGCGCCACCGGCGCCGCGCAGCCGCGGATCGAGCAGGTCGCGCAGCGCATCGCCAAGCATGTTGAGGCAGTACACGACGATGGTAAGCGCCAGCCCGGGCAGCATCGCCAGCCGCGGCGACACCTCCATGTACTTGCGCCCCTCCTTGCTCAGCATCGCGCCCCAGCTCGGCACCTCCTCCGGCAAACCGAACCCGAGGAAGCTCAATGACGCTTCCGAAATGATCACGCCGCCGACGGTAATCGAGAAGATTACGATGATGGGTGCGGTGATGTTCGGCCACACGTGGCGCAGCAGGGTGCGCGACTGCCGGCTGCCAATGCTGCGCGCCGCCTCGAAGTAGGGGTTGGCCTTGATGGAAATTACCGCGCTGCGCACCACTCTCGCGTTGCCGATACCCGCCGATATTCCCAGGATCAGGATGATTTGCAGCACGCCGCGCCCGAACGTGGACAGGACGGTGAGCAGCAGCAGCAGTCCCGGGAACGACAGCCAGGCATCCACGAACCGCTGGATAATGATGTCCAGCTTGCCGCCCACGAAGCCGCCGACGCCGCCGATCAGCAGCGACACCACCAGGCTCACGGACGTGGCGGCGATGCCTACCCCAAGCGACAGCCGCGCCCCGTGGATCAACCGGCTGAGGATATCGCGGCCCAACTGGTCGGTGCCCAGCAGGTAGGTGGTGGTGGAGCCGGACAGCCGGTCGATCAGGTGGATTTCGCTGAACGGGAACGGGGCCAGCACGTCGGCGAACAGCGCCACCACGCACAGCGCGAACACCACGACGCCGCTCCACGCACCCAGGGGCCGGTCGCGAAACAGCCGCACCAGCAGGTCTCGGACAAAGCTGCGCTTGTGCAGAACCGCATCGGACCGGGGCGCCGCCGATTCCGCCGCCATGCCCTACTGCCCGTGCTGCACGCGCGGGTCCAGAAACGCGTACAGGATGTCCACTGCGAGGTTGAGCGCCATGACCAGCGTCGCAAAGATCAGGTTGACCCCCGACACGACCGGGTAGTCGCGGTCGATCAGGGCGTTCACCGCCAGCCGCCCGAGGCCGGGCAGCGCGAACAGGTTCTCGATGATCACCGAGCCGCCGATGATGATCGGAATCTGCATGCCAATCAGGGTAACCACCGGAATGAGCGCATTGCGGATCACGTGGCGCAGGATGATCATGCGCTCGCGCAGGCCCTTCGACCAGGCGGTGCGGATGTAGTCCTGGCGCAGCACCTCCAGCATCATGGTGCGGGTCATGCGCATGGTGCCCGCCGACATCGCGGTGCCCAGAATCAGGCCCGGAATGGTGTACAGCCAGATGTTTTTTAGCGGGTTGTCCAGAAAGTAGACCAGGTCGGTCGGCGGCGCCCACGCCCACCAGATCGCCGGGTAGATCAGCACGATGGTAGCCAACCAGAAGTTTGGTGTGGCCAGTCCCAGGACCGCCAGCGAGCGGCCCGCGTAGTCGCCGGCGGTATCCTGCCGCACCGCGGAGTAGATGCCGACCGGGATGGCGATGATCAATGCGATGATGATCGAGATCAGGCCCAGCTCGAGCGTGACCCTGAACCGCCCTGCGATCCGCTCCTCGACCTTGAACGAACCCATGAACGAGTCGCCGAGCGTGCCCTCCAGCACAATGCCCCCGACCCAGTTCAGGTACTGCACGTAGATCGGCTTGTCCAGGCCGAGCATGCGCTCCACCTTCTCGCGGTCGATATCCTGCATGTCGAACTCGAGTTGCGCCATGGTGGCGTCCACCACGTCGCCGGGAATCAGCCGCACCGACAGAAACACCAGCATGGTGAGAATGATGAACGTCGGGATGAGCAGCAGAATGCGGCGGATCACGTAAGCTTGCACGGGCGCGCCTTCGACACGATAGATGCTGCCCCAGGGGTTGGCAAGCGAGCCGGGCCGGCGCGGCGGGCGTGCATTCCGCGTGCTGCGTGGTTGCCATCGACCGGTGGCCACCCGCGTATCGAGGTGCCGCCTCACGAGGTTCGCGTGCCGGCCACGAACGGCCCGGTCGGTCCGCGAATCCGGCTCTGGCCGCGCTCCGCACGGTTCAGGTAGCTCTCTTTGCATGGAACGCGGGGTCGACCCGGCTGCTTTGCTGATCTCGAATTTCTGGTGGGTCGGCCCCGTTCCGTTCCCGGGAGGTGCCGCATGAGGCCGCAAGATTCACCCACGTCCCGCTACCGCACGAGATCGAGGTCCACTCGCGGCGCTCTGCGGGCAGGCGTTCCCCTGCTGGCCGTCGTCGCCATGTTCTCCTGCACCGCGTACGCCCCGGCCCTGGAGCATGGCGTTCGCGGCAATCCGGACAGTGCCAACATGCAGGTGATGCACAAAGATGTACATCCGGCAGTCGTCAGGGAACTGTGGGACGTGGACCCGGCGATCGGCGGGGAGCCGGTCGCCGGAGGGGTCTCAGCCGGGGCTGAGGCGTTGCACGGGCATGCGGAGCGGCCCGGCCGGGGCGTCCAGGTCCACCTCGTGGCACACCGCGCGCGCCGCTGCCAGGTAGGTGCGGCTGACCGGGATTTCCTGGCCGGTGATGAGTCGCAGGACGGTGCGCCCGTCCCGTCGTACCAGCCGCTTCATGTAGCGCTTGGCGACCCAGTAGGAGCGGTGCACCTGCAGCCCGCGGTCGCTGAGTTCGGCGCAGGCATCGGAGAATCTCATCAGCAGGATGGCAGAGCCGGCGCGCGTATGAGCCTCCACGTAGTGGTCGTCGACGGTCAGGTAGATCAGGTCGGTGCCGAGCCGGCGCGGCAGCCGGTCGAAGATCGAGTAGGGCGGCGCGGCTGCCGCCGCCGGAGCCATGGATGACGCGAGAGGCGCGGATGCCGCACGGGCCGCCGCGCCGCGATGCGGCAGTTGCGCGGCGCCGGCAGGTTCCCGGCGCTGCTCGGAAGGGGCCGTGGCCGGCACCGGACCGGCAGCGCTGCGCTCGGCGATGGCAGTTCCGTGTGCGGTGGCGCGGTTGTCGATACTGCTCGTCCTGGAGCGCTCCAGTACGATGAAGTTCACCAGGAAGGTCACCGGCACCATCACGGCTACTACCCGCGCATACAGCAGCGGCAGCTCGGTGAGATGCGCCGGCCGCAGTAGCTGGTCGATCGAGCACACGACGCCGGTGGCGGGCACGCTCGCAGCGAGCGCCACGCCGGTCAGGCCGAGCGCGGCGGTACGCGGGGAGCTGTGGCGGAGATAGTAGAGCGCTACCGCGCTCGTGCAGAAGTACACCGGCCAGGCAACCAGGTAGCACAGCGACCAGTAGCCGAGCCGGCGCAGCGGCGTGAGCGTTTCGTAGGTGCCGACCGGGCCGATAATCGTGAACACGGCTACGGTAGCACCAAGCGCCGCCAGTACCGCCCGCATCGTGCGCGGAGTGAGGAACTCGCGGTGCGCGAGTTCCATCATGCGCGGCGTGCCGGGTGCCGGGTGGCTGCCGGACGCCGGAGGATGTCGTGCAACGTTCATATTGGACCTCCTGTTTATAATGTCGCGCAGTGGTTCGCGGATTGCCATGCCATTGCGCGGGCGAACGACGAGCGCCGCGGCGCGCGGAACCGCGTTCCGCGAGTGGCCGTGACGTGCTCGCCGGTGCGCGTGCGGATTCGCCGGCGGCACTGGCGAAGTGGCCGGCACGCCGCACGGCGAGCCACGTTGCGTGTTCCTGACCCGGCTTGGAAACCGGGGGCCGGTGCCGTTAGCCTACGCGGGTGAGCATGTCTCCCTTCCGCCCGCGCATGCCCGGTCTTGATGACGCGGCTCGGCGCTCGGCGCCGCCGCCCGGCAGGACGAGACGTTGAACCGGCTCGGCTTGCCGCTCGCCGCGGCGGCGATGTGGGCGATCGGATCGCTGGCCGGCGCCCAGGCCAAGCACTCCGATGTGGGGTCGTCCGCAGCGCGCGCTGCCGATGAGACCGCCGTCGTGGTTCGCGTCACCCCGCTGCGCCAACCGGCCGCGTGCTCCGGTCGATTCGTCCGCCACGAGCTCCCGCACACGACCGTCCCGAACCATCCGCGGCAGCCGTTCGACAGCAACGGCGCGGGCGTGGCGCTCGCCGACCTCGATGGCGACGGAGCCGTCGACATCGTGCTGGCCGGTCTCGCCGCGCCGCTTGCCGTGCTCTGGAACACGGGGGCGGGGCTCCGGTTCGAGCGCATGGTGGTGGACGCCGAGCAGACCCGTGCCGTCAACGCGGTGGACGTGGATGGCGACGGCTTCCTGGACCTGGTGGCCACGCGCCGCGACGGACAGCCGCTGTGGCTGCGCGGGACCGGGCCCGCCCGCACGTTCGCACCGGTTGAGGACGGCCGCTTCACCGCACGCTTCCCGATCCACACCATGGCGTGGGCGGACCTGGACGGCGACGGCGACCTCGACTTGGTGGGCGGCACCTACGACGAGGAGCTCGACGAGATCGAGCGGCGCGCCTTGTTTCTGAGCCGGATGAACGACACCGATCCCGACACCCGCACCCGGCTGCGCGGCGTGTACTATTACGAGAACCTGGGGTCTCGCGAGGAGCGCAATGCGCGCAACGCGTTTCAGCCCGCCAACCTGTTGTTTCAGCACCTGCGCCTGTCGGGCGGTGCGATGGCGCTGGCGATCGCGCTGCCCGATGTCGACGGCGACGGGCGCCGCGACATCGTGGTCGGCAACGACTACGACGTGCCCGACTACGTGTACCTGAACCGGCCGCGGCGCTGGGTGCCGGCCGCGCCGTTCCGGCAGACCACCTACAACACGATGGCATTCGCGGAAGGCGACCTCGACAACGACGGCCGCTTCGAGCTGTTCGCCGCGGACATGAAGCCGTACGCGGCCGGGCCGGAGGTGGACGCCGCGTGGGCGCCGGTGCTGCCGCCCGATGCCGCCGCCACCGACCGCGAGCAGATCTATGCCAACACGCTGCAGGTGCGCGGTGATGACGGCCGCTTCGAGAACCGGGCATCGGGTGCCGGGGTGGATGCCACCGGCTGGAGCTGGTCGGCGCAGTTCGGCGACCTCGACAACGACGGCGACCTGGACCTCTACACGGTCAACGGCATGGTGGGCGAGGCGTTCGGACACCTGCCGGGGGCGGAGTTGGTGGAACAGAACCAGGCGCTACGCAACGACGGCAGCGGCGCGTTCGCCCCGGCTCCGGAGTGGGGCCTCGGCGCCATCGAGAGCGGCCGCGGTATGGCGATGGCGGACCTGGATCTGGATGGCGACCTGGACATCGTGGTCAACAACTTCCAGGCGCCCGCCGTCCTGTTCGAGAACCAGGTGTGCGGCGGCGCGAGCCTGCAGGTAGACCTCGCCTGGTCCGGGTCGGCCAACCCGTTCGCCATCGGGGCGCAACTGCGGCTCACCACCGACAAGGCCGCCTACTGGCGCGAAACGCGAGTCAGCAGCGGCTACCTGTCAAGCGACCCGCCGCGCGCACACTTCGGTTTTCCCACCGGCGAGCGACCGCGGTCGGTGTCGGTGCTGTGGCCGGATGGAGCCGCGAGTACCGTGAATCCCGTCGTAGCAGACGCTGAAGGGAGCCTCCAGCAGGCGACCGTGATCAAGGTGCAGCGCCCTGCCGACTGATCCTGCGCGCCGGAGCATTTCCTCGCGCCGAATGTATGCAATAGCCTCCAGGAACTGAGTGCGTCCGGCTGGTGTGAACCGGACTCTCACGAACGATCGCGCGCAAGAATCGCATCCGCTTCGGCCAGGACGTCATCCAGGTCGTGCCCGATCCCTGCGCTGATCTCCTGTTCGCCACGTACCAGAAGTCGCAGCACTTGGCGCTCTCGCTCGTTCCGCTCGTAGGCTTCCAAGCTCAGCATCACCGCTGCCGACCGGCCGCGCTGGGTGATGACGATCGGCTGGCCGGAAGACTGCACCCGCTTCAAGACCGCGGCGGTTTCCTGCCTCAAATCCCGGACTGGAATGATGTCGGGTAGCTGTGCCATGTATAACTCCTCCAAGGGTACGTTCAAACGTACTGTAGAATGACCTTTTGCGCAAGAGTGGGCGATTTGCATCGATTGCCGCGTCCACCGGCCCTGTGGAGGTTCGTCAGCAGGTCAGCAGGTGACCGACTTGCCCTCGGAGCCGAACACGGCCATGCGCTGCTCGGTGCTGATGCGGACCGCGCCGGCCGGGACATAATGGAACTGCAGCGCGCGGCGGCCCTCGGTGCCGGTGTTGGTGGGCGTGCCGTGGTGCATCAGGCTGGAGAACAGCAAGCAGCCGCCCGGCTCCAGCGGCACCGCCAGGGCGCCGCGGGTGTTCACGTGGGTGTCGCAGATCTGCCAGTCGCGGCGCGGCGTCGTCACTCGCCGAAACGGCTGGTGTTGGCCTCGTCGTGGTACCGGTTGACATGGGGAACCTCCCGCATCCCGTGCCACACGCCGCGGAACAGCGTGCGCCGCATCGGGGGCAGGGCGGCGATCACCTCCGGCGGCGGACACCCCTTGCCCCACTTCGCGTTCACTGTATTGTAGCAGGTGAACAGGCTCAGGCGGTCGCGTTCCGCGTTGGTCCACCTGGTGCCGGTGTGGCACAGCGCCTCGGTAAAGATAACCGCGGACCCAGGTGGACAGGAATAGGTTTCCCAAAGCGTACTGTCGCGCCCGGACAGCGACTCGGGACGCCTGAACGCGCTCTTGTGGCTGCCCGAGAGGAACATCGTCCCGCCATCGCCCTCAGCCACCTCGTTCAGCTCCCACACCACCCGCACCAAGCCCGCGTGGATGCGCCCGGGGTGCATCTGGTACAGGTGCGAGTTGCCGCTGAAGTTGAACAGGCCGCCGCCCCCGTGTGGACGGAAGTTGTCGTGTCCCGCCTGCCGGTGGCTGGTGTAGGTGTGGTCGAAGCGAAACCCGTAGCACTCCTCGGTCGCCAGCGGCTGATGGGAGATGATCTCGTTCAGGACGCCCACCACGGCCGGGGCGTCGAGCAGCACCTGCGATGGGCCGCCGTGATTGTCGCGTTCCTCCGGAGCCAGCGTCTCGCGCTCGTACAGAAAGCGCATCTGGTGGGCGCGAATCGGTTGCAGCTGTTGCTCGTCGAGCAGACCGGGAAGGGTAATCCAACCCTTCAGGTCGAATTGGTACTTCTGCTCGTCGCTCATCGGCACCGCCGGCAGGCCGTCGGCGTTGACCGCCGGAAGCAGCCGGGTTCGCCGGGTTGCGGTTGCCGCCATCACACAGACCCGGCGCCTGCGCCTGCTGTGCTCGAATGGTTGCGTGAAGCTCCTGTCATTGCGCTTCTCCCCTACGCGGTAGACCGGCTTCAGCCGGACGGGCTCGCGAGTGAATGCGGCCCATCCAGTCGGCACCGCCGTAAGTGACCGCCTGAATGACCACCTCCGCGGCCGCGTCGTCGACCGTGAATGCGATCACGGCTCGCCTCGCCGCGGGGATGGCCCGCAATCCGGGCGCGATGTCGTCTCGCACAGATCCTCTGTGTGGCACGTGAGCGAGATTCGTGATGGTCTGCTCGATCTCCGTAAGCTTGCGACGAGCGATTTCATCGCCGGCGTGATCCATGATCCAGTAGGCGATCGAATCGAGATCCCGTTCTACCAGCGGGTGGTAGCGGATTCGGTAGATCACTGCTTGCGAGAAGCACCAATTCTTGCACGCGCGGAAGCAAATGCCCGTTCCTGGTCCACGTAGTCCGACCGCGGCGTGTGGACGCGCTCACGGATCTCGTCGGCAAGCGCTGACAGGGCCACTTCCCGCTCCGCCTCGTCCTGGATCATCTGCTCGACGGCGGCGGCGACCACCGCGCTCTGGGTTGCGAAGATGCCGTCTCGCACCTTGGCCAACAGGAACCCATGGTGACGCTCGGTAAAACTCAGCGTCGTCTTTACGGACATCAGCATACCTCCCACGGTATGATCAAATCATACCCCTGCCCGACTCGCGCCGTCAATCGGGGCCGGCCAGCGCCGCCAGTGCCGTCAGGGTCGCTCAAAGTTGGGCTGCCGCCAGCCCGGGCAGGCGGCCCATGCGCTCGGCCACCTTGGTCAGGGAGGATTCGTACAGGCCGGCGACGGTGGTGCGTATCTCGTCGTTGAACGGCGCCAGCCAGCGCGCCTCCGGCGGCCGTCCGTGCAGTATGCCGAGCAGCGAGCCGGCCGTGGCGCCGTAGCTGTCGGTGTCGTTGCCCTGGCTCACCTGCATGCAGATGCCATCCTCGACGCCCGCGGCGAAGCGCAGCGTGTTGATGAGGGTGCCGGTCTCCTGGTAGATCTGGCAGTGGCCGTAGCAGCCGTAGCGGTCGTGGATGCGCCGGTAGCCGTCCTGACAGTCGCTCGCCGCCGCCACCTGCTCCAGGCAGTCGCCGACCCGCTCACGGAAGCGACTGTTGTGCGGCACGCAGCGCAGCGCCATTCGGCACAGCTCCAGCGGATCGTCGATCACGAACGCGCCGGCGATGGCGGCGGCGGTGAACATGGTGGCGTACACGCCGGTGGCGCGGTGGGTCCAGCCAGCGTCTCGCCAGGCCAGGGTGGCGGCCAGGCGGGGGCGTCCGGCGCACGCGTAGCCGTATGCGTCGGCGCGGATCTGCGCGCCGCACAGTTCGTCGCCCGGGTTCCAACTCGCCACCAGCTCGGCCAGCACCGGCTCCGGGTCGTCGCCGATCCCGGCCAGCCCGCGCCCGGCGTGCAGTCGCGCCGCGATGCCCACCGCCGAGGCACGGGTCAGCAGCATCCGCTCGGGGCCGAACGTGTAGGCGAGCGGCAGGTTGGCCATCCACATCTGCATCACGTCGGCGCGCGTGAAGTCGATGCCGTGCTGCTCCAGGATCAGCATGCCGAGCACCGTGTAGTTGATGTCGTCGTCGCGCGCCACGAACCGGATGCGCTCCCGCACCGACTCCGGCCAGCTCCGGTGGCGGTCGCCGAGCGCATCCAGCATCGCCTCGGTCAGGTAATCGCGAATCGGCCACTCACCGGATGCCTCGGCGGCGGCGCGCAGCTTCGCCATGGTGGTGCGCACCTCCACCGGCTTGCCGAGCACGCAGCCGCACACCGAGCCGAGAAAGCCCGCCTCGGCGCGCCGCCGTGCGTCGTCCAGGTCGACCGCCCGCACCGGGTCGGCGGGCAGATCCGGGCACTCGGCCCAGATCGCGTCCAGCTCCTCCGGCTCCACGTAGGGCCAGTCGGAGCGGAGCGGCGCGGCATCGAGCTCGCGGTGCAGGGCGGCGAGCGCGTCGTAGCTTACCGGCGCCGCCGCGATCCGGTCGCGGAACCCCTCCACCTCGTAGCCGCGCTCGGCGCGGTCCGCGACCACATGCTCCAATACCACTCTCAAGTCTTCGATCCTCGGCAACATCGATTGGTTCTCCCATGGCCGGGTTGGCCAGCGTGCGTTTGTCGGCCATGCTACCGGCATGCTTACTCCGCAGCAATTCGCCGCCTTGAAAGAAATCGACACGCCCACCATCTGCAACGCCATCGAGCCGTTCGAGGTGCGGCGCGACTCGGAGGGATTCATGGGCTGGAACATCCGCTGCCAGTTTCCGGACCTCGGCGTGATGCTCGGCTACGCGGTCACCGCCACGGTCGATTCGATGACCCCGTCGCGGGAGCTGAGCCGGGCGCCGATGCTGCGCCTGTGGGAGGCGGTGGCGGCGGCGCCCAAGCCCGCGGTGTTGGTGTTCAAGGACATTTCGCCGCGCAACTCGCACGCCTGCCATTGCGGCGACGTGATGGCCAACACCGCCCACGCGCTCGGCGCGATCGGCCTGGTCACCGACGGGGGCATCCGCGACCTGGACGGCGTGCGCGACCTGGGCTTTCAGTACTTCGCACCGGGCATGACGCCGGCGCACGGCCGCTTCCAGGTGGTAGACGTGAACGTGCCCGTGGTGGTGAGCGAGGTGGAGGTGGCGCCGGGCGACCTGATCCACGGCGACGCCAACGGCGTGGTGAACATTCCTCTGCAGATCGCCGCCGACCTGCCGCGCGCGGCGGCCGAGGTGGCGGCCCGAGAGCAGGAAATGATCGACTTCGTGCGCGGCCCCGATTTCTCGCTCGCCGGCCTGCGCGAACGATTCGGCCTTGCGGAGGGTACGGTCGAGTGACTCCGTCGCTGGAGCCGGTGCGCGACCCGAGCGCCTGGACCGCCGCCGATCTGGCGCGCGACCGGTCGTGGGATTACGAGTTCTCGGCGCGCGGGCAACGTGAACTGGAAGATGCCCTCCGGTTGGTGCAGGAGCATGGTCTTGCGCTTGCCGAGATCACTCGGGAGGCGTTCCCGCTGCCTTCGTTGCAGGAAATGCTCGGTGACGTACAGCACCAGTTGCGCGCCGGCAGGGGCTTTGCGCTGCTGCGCGGCGTGCCGGTGGACGGGCACTCGCTCGACGACCTGGAGAAGCTGTACTGGGGCCTGGGCACGTACCTCGGTACCGCGGTCACCCAGAACAGCGAGGCGGGGCTGATCCACTACGTCACCGACGGCAAGCTGCGTCCGCGGCAGGGCACGCGCGGGGTCGGCAACCCCGGCAAGGTGGAACCGCACGTCGACTTGGCGGACTGCGTCGGGCTGTTCTGCATCCGCCAGGCCCCGGACGATCCGCCCAGCCTGGCGGCCAGTTCGATGACCGTCTACAACGAAATCCTGCGCCGGCATCCCGACTGGCTGCCGCGCCTGTACGAGGGATACTCCTGGACCCGGATGGAAGAGGAGGCGCCGAACGAGTCGCCGGTGTCCGGCTACCGGGTGCCGGTGTTCAGTGCCGCTGACGGGACGGTGACCTGCCGCTTCAACGCCGGCTGGATCAGAAAGGGCGCCGAGCGCGCCGGCACGCCGCTCACCGAGGAAGACCTGGAGATGTTTGAATTCATCCGCGCCACGGCGACCGGGCATGCGTTCTCGTTTCCTCTCCATGCCGGCGAGATTGCGTGGATGAACAACTACACCGTGTTCCACGGCCGCGCCGCCCACGAACCGGTTGCCGACGAGCAGCGCAAGCGCCTGCTGCTGCGGCTGTGGCTCGACCTGCCGGACGTGCGCCCGTTCGCTGACGAAGGCCGCGTGCGCTACGGCGTGATCCGCCACGGCAAGCTGGGCTGGACCGCCGCCGACCTGCTCGCCGGCAACCACCGCAACCCCCACCGCCGCCGCCCGGACGGCGTCCCCGTTGTGGCAGGGCCTGCCACTCGGTCGTAGGAACGTCGTAGACCGGTACAACCCCGGCGACTACTCGATCGACTGGCTACGAGAAGATCAACGCCGGCGGCCCGCAAGCCGGTCCTCAAGGCCTATCGGGTGCGCGAGGAGAACCTGGAGTAGCCGCCGCCAGCCGCTCCGACAGCCCGGAGGAGCGTGACGTCGAGCGCTGCACGGTAGTGCGCACGGCATTGGCGTCGGTGAGCACGGTCACCTTGCGCCGCGCCCGGGTCACCGCCGTGTAGAACAGCTCGCGGGTGCATACGCGCGATTTCGGGTCGCCGGGGATGAACACCACCTCGTCGTATTCGGAGCCCTGCGCGCGATGCACGGTGAGGGCGAAGAAGCTGTCGTGCTCCGGCAGCCGCGACGGCGCCACCAGAAACCGCCCGCCGCCGCCGCCCAGGTCCGGGAACCACACCTGGCGGTGCTCCCCTTCGCCCGCCACCACCACGCCCGTGTCGCCGTTGGAGAGGCCGGTCTGACGGTCGTTGCGAGTCACGATGATCGGCCTGCCGATGTAGAACTCCTCGCGGTCCAGCACGCCACGGGCGCGCAGGGCTCGTTCGACGAGGCGGTTGAAGCGGCCGACGCCGAACGGTCCGCGCCGATGGGCGCACAGGACGCGCCGTGCCGGGAAGGCGGACGCCGTTTCCGCCGCGCGCAGCGCGCCGATGTGTTGGTGCCATTCGTTCGCGCAGGCCGCGGCACATTGTTCGAAGTCGGCTGCACTCGACAGCGGCTGCCGTTCGGTCTGCCCCTCGCCGGGGTCGTCGAGGGTGGCCAGCGCCGCGTCGGCATCGCCGTGCACGACCGCCGCAGCCAGGAGCCCGATACCCCGGTCTGGTGCGAAACGGTGGCTCTCGGTCAGGCGTACGACGCACGACGCCAGCGGCGAGCCGCGCCCGGCGGCGCACAGGTCGCTGAATACGGAGCCGGGCTCCACCGAAGAGAGCTGGTCGGTATCGCCGAGCAGGATGAGCCGGCACGTGGCGGGCAGTCTGGCGATGAGGCGGTTCATCAACGGCAGGTCCACCATCGAGCACTCATCCACCAGCAGCGCATCCAGGCGCAGATCGGGCCTGGTCAGCAGCCGGTGGATGGTGCCGGCCGCCGGTATGAAGCCGGCGAGCGCCGGCACCCGGGAGCGCAGACCGCGTTGGTCGAGTTGCGTGGCGACCGCTTCCTGCAGCCGCGCCGCCGCCTTGCCGGTTGGCGTTACCAGCCCGATGCGGTGCGGCCTGGCAGTGCCGAGATCCGCGAGCAGCGCGATCAGCCCCGCCGCGAGCGTGGTCTTTCCGGTACCGGGTCCGCCGCTGACGATGCACAGCCGCCGCTCGCCGCGGCGCGCGCCCCGGCCGCGGGCTTGGTCTTTCGGGTACCGGGTCCGCCGGTGCCGATGCCCAGCCGCCGCTCGACGGCGGCTCTGGCGGCGGCCACGGTCGCCGGATGCGCGGCGGCGCCGAACACGCGGGCCAGTGCATCGCCGAGGTCGCAAGGAGTCAGGTCCGCGGCCCGGGCGCGCATGCGCGTGGCGAGCCCCGATTCGGCTTCGAACAAGCGGTGCAGATAGAGGCGGTCATGGTCCAGCACCAACGGAGATGGTCGGCGGTCGGGGTCTGCGCCCCGCGGTAGTTGGCTACCGGTTCCACCGCCGTTCGCGACCACCGGGCTGGCCTCGAGCGCGGCCCGCCAGGCGTCGCGGGCCGGCAACCGCACCGCGCGCGCGTGCGCCGGCACCTCCTCCTGATCCGAAGCTGGCCGCTCCACGATGTCCGCCAGCGACCTGCCAGCCTCGCTCAGCGGCAGGCAGGTGTGACCGGCCCGGTGCAGCGCGCTCACCGCCGCCGCCGCCAGCACCACCTCCGGGCCGGCTCCGAGGTCGGCCATCGACCGGGCAAACAAGCGGTCGATGTCCGCCAGCACGCGTGCTTCGGTCAGCACTTGCAGCGGATCGCCGGCGGTCACGGCGCTTCCCCTTGGAAACAGGCGTCGATTGCTTCAATGCAGGCACGGGATGGACGGTCGCGGTAGACGCCGCTGCCGGGGGCGTCGGGGCGCATGCCGCGCAGAAAGAGATAGAACGCGCCGCCGACGTGGCGGTCGTAGTCGTAGTCGGGCAGCCGCACCCGCAGCAGCCGGTGCAGCGCGGTGAGGTACAGCAGGTACTGGAGGTGATAGCCGTGCCTGGCCATCGCCCGGGAGATCGACTCGGATGAGTAGTCGGCCAGCTCGCTTCCAAGCCAATTGGACTTGTAGTCGATCACGTACCAGCGGTCTCCGACGCGGGCGACCAGGTCGATGAAGCCGTTCAGGAAGCCGTCGATTTCGCCACTCCCGTCGCCGAGCCGGGGGGCGTATCCGTGCGCTTCGAGCGCCCGGGCGAGGCATGGGCGCCGCAGGCCGCTGACCGGCAGATGGAACTGCATCTCGGCCACCGGCCGGTCCACCGCGGCGAGGCGGAACGTGGCGGCGTTGGCGGCGGATCCGCCGCTGCCGGGGAGCGGTGCGGTCAGGGTGTTGGTCACCATCGTGCGGACCACGTCGATCCACTCAGCCCCGATGCCGAACTTGGCGAGGCCGTCCCGGCAGGCGGTGTCGAGGTCGCCGTTCGGCTGCAGCCCATTTGCCAGGATCTCGTGCAGGCAGTTGCCGGGCCGGCTGCCGGCAGGGAACGTGAACTCGTTGCGCACGTCGTCCGGTGCCGGCTCCGCGCCGATATACGGGGCATCGTGGTCCCCCGGCGACTCCTGGTCACCGACCTCGGAGCCGGCGGTGAGCGCGGAGTAGCTGGTGACCTGGCGTATGCGCGAGAGCGGGCGTTCGAGCGTGCGTGCGGTCAGGGACTCCGCTCTCTCGGGCGGAATTTCCTCGCCGGCAGGCGCACCCCGTGCGCCCGTTCCCGATGTCACCGATGTCTCCACCGTCCCGCCGCCCGCGTGCACCGTGACCGAGATTGCGTCCGCGGCACGTGCGCCGAATTCGTGCACCTCTGCCAGCCAGTCGGCCGCGCCCAGGCGTTGCACATGCCGTGCGCTTGCTGCACGGCCGCTCTCGCCGTGCAGGAGCCAGGCAAGCGGCGCGTGTTCTCCGTCCCGCACGCGCGCCCAGGTAACCTCGCAGCGGTACTGCGCCCGGGTCAGTGCCACGTACAGCAGGCGCAGCTCGTCGGAGTGCTGTTCGTCACGCTGCCGGTCGAGGGCCGCCGTCGACGGCCGCACATCCAGTACCGGTGTCGCGGCTTCCGGATCGTAGTATTCCGCCGTGGTCTCGGTGCCTGGTCTATGTCCGAACCAGGCGAACGGGCAGAACACCACCGGAAACTCCAGTCCCTTGGCGCGGTGTACCGTAACGATCTTCACCAGGTTCTCGTCGCTCTCCAGGCGCAACTGCGCGGTTTCGCCGCCGCGTTCGGGCTTCGCCTTGAAGTGCGCGAACCAGTCCATCAGGCCGCGCCGCGACAACCGCTCGCGGGTCTCGGCGTCGTGCAGCAGGTCGGTGAGGTGCAGGAAGTTGGTCAGCCGGCGCGGGCCGTCCGGATAGCGAAGCAGATTGGCCGCGCACGCCGGGTGGTCGGCAAACAACAGGTGGCGCATCAGGCCGGCGATGCCGGTTCTGGCCCAGATCCGGCGCCAGGCATGGGCGTGCTCGCTCCATGCCGCCCACGCCTGGTCGTCTTCCCGCAACCGGTCGACCGCGTCCAGGTGCAGGCCGAACAGGTCGCCCGCCAGTGCGCCGCGCAGACGCGCGGCTGCATGGTAGTCGGACTCGTCGGCGGCGAGTGCGTGCAACAGTTGGTGCAGGGCGGTCGCCTCCGCGCTGTCGAACACGCTGTCCGTGCCCAGTTCGACGGTGCGCACGCCACGCCGCCGCAGCGCGTGTGCCACTTCCTGACCCTGCCGGCCGGTGCGCACGAGCACGGCAATGTCGCCGCCCGCCAGGGCTCGGCGCGTCTCCGAATCGGACGCGGCGCGCACCGACGTTCTGCCCGTGGCGCCGAGGTCAAGCAGTCTGACGATCCGGCCGGCCGCGTGTTCCGCCGCCGCTACCGTCAGGGCCGTCTTGTTCCACTTCTTGCCGTCGTCGGCCTCCGGAAACAGGTGCAATTGGAACGGCTTCGGGTCGTGCGCCTCGTCCTGCACGTACAAAGCGCCGACGCCGTGCGGCGCCGCGCACGCGGCCTCGAAGCGGATATCGGGCAGCAGGAAGGGATTTTGCCTCGCGAACGCGGCGTTCACGGCGCGCACCAGGGCGGGGTCGGACCGGTAGTTTACGGTCAGATCCAGGGTGTGCCCGGCCGGTACCTGCGTCTTGGCGTCGAGGTACGCGAATACGTCGGCGCCGCGGAAACGGTAGATCGACTGCTTGGGGTCGCCGACCACGATCAAACCACCGCGCGCGCGGCCGCCAGCGTAGATTTTCTCGAAGATCCGCGCCTGCAGCCGATCGGTGTCCTGGAACTCGTCGATCAGCGCCACCGGGTAACGGGCCCGCATGCGCGCCGCCAGCGCCGCGCCGCCGGGGGCGTCGAGAGCCCGGTGCAATTGGGTCAGCAGTGCGTCGAAGCTCAATTGCCGCGTGTCGCGGGAGGCGTGGTCCAGCGTCTTCCTGGCGCCTTCGAGCAGACCGCGGCGCCGGTCGCTCAGCCAGGACTCACCGAGTGCCGCCGCCGCTCCTCCCAGCCGTTCGAAGCAGTCGAACAGGGGTATGTCGGGCGGCGGGTTCGTCTTGTACAGTTTGTCGGCCAGCGCGGAGCGCGCGAAGAAGCCGGCATCGTTCAGCGACAGCCGCTCGGCATCGTTGGCGTCAAGGGCTTCGATCACCGCCCGGCACACCGCTTCGTCCTGACGGCCTTTCTTCCACCGGTAGCGCTCCATCACGTCGTCGAACGTCCGGCGTTGGGCAGGGTCGACCCAGGCGTGGCGGGTAGCACCGAACGCCTGCACCCATGCCTCGTGCAGTTCTTGATCGCCGGGTACGGGGCCGCCGGAATCTGCCTCGGGTCGGAACACGCCCGGCTTCGCATGATGCCGCCCGGCCCACGCCGCTGCCTCGTCCAGCACGAACTTCTGCTGCTTGGCATACTCCAGCAGCGAAACCGGCTCTTGCACCATGTGCCGCCGCCAGAAGTCGCGCGTGGCGGACTCCACCTCCAGCGCCGCGTCGCCGCTTACCTGGAACGCGAACGGCAGCCGGGCGTGGAGCGCGAATTCTGCCAGCGCGCGCTGGCAGAAGCCGTGGATGGTGGTGATGTTGGCGCGGTCGAAGTCGCGGATGGCGCGTGTCAGCAGGGCGCCGGCGTGGTCGATTCCGGCGCCCCGCCAGTGCGCCGCCAACTCGCCCGCCTGACCGCCGCCGGCGGCCGCGTTGGCGCGAACGGCGTCACGCGCCGCGTACAGGGTTTGCCAGATGCGGGTGCGCAGTTCGCCGGTGGCGGCGACCGTGAAGGTGACGATCAGCAGGTCTTCGATGCCGCGGCGTGCTTCGACCACCAGTCGTGCGGCGAGCGTGGTGAGCGTGTATGTCTTGCCGGTCCCGGCGCTGGCCTCGATCAGCAGTCCGCCATCCAGCGGCGCGGAGATGGGTGTCGGTCTCGCCCCACTCATGAGACGGCCTCCCGCAACGGTCCAAGCAGGCGGCCCGCGAGGTCGATGAACGAGTCGTTGACGGGATCGGTGCCGAACATCATGCGATGGACCGGGTCGCAGCCCTCACTCCATGGCTGACTGCACCAGCCGGTCGTCACGGCCGAAGCCGACTGTTTGTCCGTCCAGGTCCACGAGGCATCGGCGAACAACGGCAACGGCTTGTGCCGGCCTTCCCGCCAGGCGGCAACCCAGTCACCCAGCAATGCGCGGGCATCCTCGGGCGCCGGCCCCGAAATCGTGCACGGTTCGGCGCCGTCCTTGCTGCCGAACAGGTAGGCCGTCACCCGGCAATCGTGCGCCACCGAGAGTGCCAGCAGGCGCAGCCAGGCGGCGATCCGATCCTTCGCCCGGGTCCTGCCGATGCGCCACCACACGAGTTCGTTCCCGTCGCCGTTGAGCTGCTCTACAAGCCCGACTATCCGAGTGCCGCCCACCGGCACGTCCACCTCGGCCGTGGCGGTGTGACCGCTGAAGGGCAGCAATGCCTCCAGCAGCCTGGCGACCTCTCCCGCGGACTCGCGGTGCTGGATATCCGCCATGTTGCCGGGCGGAAGCAGGCCGCCCGCCGCCGCGAGCCGGGCGGCGTGATCCTCGCTCGGCTTGTCCCAATCCGCCAGATCGCTCTTCAGTTGCCAAGCCTGCAAGGCATCGAGTTGGAACGGTTCGTCGTCGTCCAGTTCGTCGTCGCGGACGTCCAGGTGCAGCCCCAACCGATGGCGGGCGAAGTGCTTGGCAGGGCTCACCGCGAAGCGGATCAGGTCTTCGAGCTCGATCTCCGTTTCCGGTGCGGCGGCGCGGTCGTCGAGTTCGCCGGCGAAACGGTCGGGTATGCCGCGGTCGGCGCCAAGCGCGGTTGCGGCGGCAGCCATCGGCGCGGAGTAGCTGAACAGCGCGGGCTCCTCGCGCCGGAAATAGCGCGGACTGAACGGCTGCAGGGGGTGGCGCGTCTGCCAGCGCCCCGGGCCGCTGTCGGCCGCATCGCCCGGGAACCGCCGGTTGAGGTATTCCAGGAGTTCGCTCACCACCAGGGACGGAGGAATCGGCTTGTCCTCCTGCAGGTCGCGGCCGGTATAGGTCACCAGCAGGCAGCGGCGTGCCGCAAGGACTACTTCCAGGAAGACACACCGGTCGTCGTCACGCAGGTCGCGGTCGCCGAGTTGGCGCGCGTCCTCGCCGAACAGTTCGGTGAGGAATTCGAATGGCATCGCGCGTGGCCGGCGCGGGAATGCGCCGTCGTTCATGCCCACGGTGCACACCACCTTGGCGGGCAGCGTTTGGCCCACGGTGAGGCCGGCCACGGTCACGCCGCTCGCCAAACTCGGCACGCCACGGGGGGTGGCGACCACGTTAACTCGGTCCGCCAATGGCGGCACGCCGCGGGTGGGGGCGTCGGCGTGTTTCCGCAACACGTCGCGGAGCACGTCGAACGGCACCGCGGTGTCGATGCCGGCGTGGTCGCATTCGGCGATGAAGTCGTCGACGAGGCGCGCCACGGTGCTCAGTTCCCGGCTCACTTCCGGTGCCGAGCCCGGGCGTGCGGCAAAGAATCGGTCCAGCACCTCGGTGCGCAGCTTCGCCGCCCACTCGCTCGGGCGGTGAGCGGCGTGCGACCAGCGGCCCAACGCGAACACCAGCTCGCAGTAGCGCAGGAACCGTCCGAGACGTTCGTAATCGGCGGCGCCGGTGCGAAAGCCCCAACGGTCCAGGGCGCACGGCGTGATGCCGTCGAGCAGCACGTCGCCGTCGGTGCCGGCGTCGATGGCGTAGCCGAGCAGCAGCCGGCGCAGGCCGTGGCGCCAGTTGTGGTTGGGTGAGGCGGGCACGTCCAGTTCCGTGCGGTGCGCGGCGTCCAGGCCCCAGCGGATGCCGGCCCGCCGCACGGCATCGCGGATGCCCTCCAGGTCGTTTTCACCAATCCCGAAGCAGGCGCGTACCGAGGCCGCGCGCAGCGGCGCCAGCACCGCGTTGGCCGTGTAGCGCGAGCCGGGCAGTTCCAGCAGGTCGAGGAACGCGGTCACCGCCGCGCCTTCGTTGAACCGCCGGCGCCCGATCTGGAAGCGGATCCGGCCGGCGGCGCCGAACACCGCCGCAATGATCGGCGCATAGGTGTCGAGGTCGGGCGTCAGCACCAGCACGTCCGCGGGCTGAATGTCGGGATGGGCATCGAATACCCCGAGCAGCCGGTCGTGGAGCACCTCGACCTCGCGGGCCGGGGAATGGCACACATGGACCTGAATCGAGTCGTCCGGTTCACGTGGTGCCGGCGCCGGCGGTGCCGACGGTACCTCCGCGCCCAGGATCTCCTCCTGTACGGCGCCGAGGCAGGTGTCCCCGCAGAACTCCTCCGGCGCTGGCGGCTGGTCCACCTGCACGGGTGCGTGCCGTCCGGCGAGCAACGCCTGCAGGTCGCGCGCCGGTCTTCCCCACGCCTCCAGCAGCTCGTTCTGCTCGGCGTAGTAACCGCCGGCGGTGCGCGCCGGGACGTTGGTCCAGAAATCGTGGCGTGGACTGAGCAGGAACAGGTGGATGTCCATCGCCGTGACGGCAACGCGGAGCATCTCCAGGAATGACGGCGACATGGCGGCAACGGCGAACAAGCTCACCCGCGGGCGCTCCGTTCGTTCGCCGCCCGCTCCGGCGCCCGCCCCGGCGCCCGCCGAACGGTAGCTGTCGAGGGCGTCGATCCAATGCCGGCTCCGCGCATGCTGCTCCGGCTGCCGGTCGGCCGCCAGCTCCGCCCACAACCGTGCGTGCCAACCCGCCGGCTTGCCTTCCTGCCATGCCCGGATGCGGTCGGGCCGATAGACCAGGCAACGGTCGTACGCAATCGCCAGCCGGTCGGCCAGTTCGAACCGCTTGCGGGAGTCGCCGTCCGCCAGGTAGTGCGCTATCTCGTCGTCGCCGTCCCAGCGGCCCAGCCGTTCGAAAATGCGCCAGCGCAGGTAGGCCGGCTCGTACTCCGGCACCGTGGCCAGCGTCGGTACCGCTTCGCGCATCGCCGCCCAGGCGAACTCGGCCGGCAGCTCGATGCGCAGGTGTGCGGCGACGCCAAGCCGGTCGGCCAGTTGCAGCCGCAGCCACTGCCCGAGCAGCGGATGCGGGACGACGATGCGCTCCGCCAACAGCGGGTCGCCGGGCGTCCGGCGCATCTCGCCGGCCAGGCGCGCCGCCAGCGTCTCCAGGCGATGCGACGCATGTAGGTGAAACGGATTCCGGAAGGAGGGCCGCAACGATTGCAACGAGTTGGTCGCCTGCGAGTTACGAACTGGTGCTCGCCGGGGTGCTCGGGCTCAGTTCGCCGATGAGTTGGTCGCCGGAGACCAGATCGACCGCGGGCGTGTCGAAGCGGCCGTAGCCGTTCCACACCTTCAGGCCGACCAACTCCTTCAGGCGCCGCGGGGCCGCGGCCAGCACCTCCGGTAGCAAACCCAGGGTGTAGTTCTCCTGCGGCCGGAACTGGGGGCCGCAGTAGGTGTTGAGCAGGCCCATGCGCGGCTGGTCGGTGTGGTTGGTGCCGGAACCGTGCCACAGCCGGCCCTCGAAGAACATCGCCGTGCCGGCCGGGGCTTCGATCGCTACCAGGTCCTCGTCGCGGTACAGCGCCGGCTTCGGCTGGCGGCCGCTCAGGTGGCTGCCGGGCACCACCCGGGTGGCGCCGTTGGCGGCGTGAAAGTCCACCAGCAGCCACATGCTGTTGACGCACGCCGGCGGCGCAATCATGGCCGCCTCGCCGCGCACCTCGCCCGCCTCCGCGCGGCTGATCGAACCCACCGGCAGCCCGAAGCGCCCCTTCGGCACTGGCGGCGGCATCCACCAGGCGTCGGTGTGCATTTCCATCGGCGCGGCGCCCTTGCCGATAATGTTGGCGGTGGTGCACGAAAGCTGGTAGTGCTCGCCGAGCACGTGATCGACCAACTCCAGGGCCTGCTCCATGAGCACGATGTCAGCGAAAACCCTGCCCTTGTTGAGCAGCATGAACAGGCGCTGGCTCATGCCCCCGGCGCCGACGGAGAATCCCTCCTCCCGCACCTTGCCTTCGGTGTCGGTAAACGTTCCCCAGCGCTGGTCGGGTGCCCCGTCCATGTAGGCCACGCCCCGTTCACGTTCGGCGGCGGCCTGGGCGGTAAGCCGTTCGCGCGCCTCCCGCAGCCGGGCCGGAGACAGCGCATCCGCCAGCAGGCAGTAGCCGTGCCGGTCCAGGTCCTCCTTGCAGCGTTGCAGGTCGGCGGTAAGTCGAGGCAGCTCTTTCGCGCCGCCGGTCGGCGGCATGGCGTTGCCGGTCACTCCTCGTGTTCCAGGGAGTCGTAGAACCGGATGATGTCGCCGCGGTGCCTGGACTCGTTGAACGCGATGCCGGAGCGCGGGTGCTGGTTGAGCACGCCGGTGATCAGGTAGGGATAGTCGAAACCCCACTTGAGCTGCTCGCGCATCGGTTCGATGTGGTGTTGCACGCACTGCAATACCGGGCGCAGGCGGAACTTGGGATTGTGCAGGAAGCTGAGCAGCAACTCCATGGGGCAGTTGCCGGCGCCGCGGCCGAGCCCGGCCATGCTGGCGTCCAGCCGGTTGGCGCCCCGAATGGTGGCCTGGATGGTATTGGCGAACGCCAACTGCCGGTTGTTGTGGGCGTGCATGCCCACTTCCTTGCCGGCCGCAAGTGCGTAGCTGCTGAACTTGTCCATGTAGTCGTCGATCTGCTCGCCATACAGCGCCCCGAAGCTGTCCACGATGCAGATCACCTCCACCTCGGAACGCGCCACCAGGTGCAGCGCCTCGTTGAGCTCCCGTTCCGGCACGGTGGACAGCGCCATGAGGTTGAGCGAGGTCTCGTAGCCCTTGTCGTGGGCGTCCTTGATCATGTCGAGGGCGAGCGGAATCTGGTGGATGTAGGTGGCGACCCGGATCATGTCGAGCACGCTCTCCGAACAAGGCAGAATGTCCTCGCGGTAGTCGCTCTTTTCGGCGTCCGCCATCGCAGACAGCTTCAGCGGCGAGTCGTTGTCCCCCACGATGCGCCGTATGTCGTGCTCCTGGCTGTGTTTCCATGGTCCGAACTGGCCCGGCGGGAACTGCTCCCGCGAGTTGATGTAGCCGATTTCCATGTAATCGACGCCGGCCTGCACGCAGGCGTCGTACACGCCGCGCACGGTCTCGTCGCTGAACCGGTGATCGTTCATCAGGCCGCCGTCCCGGATGGTGCAGTCGAGCACCTTGATCTCCGGGCGGTACGAAACCCACTGTCCCGCCGCGCTCGCCTGCGGCTGTTGCTCGCTCATCGTGCGTCCGTCTCCCCGTGCGATAGCCGCGAAGTGTTGCGCACAATGGAGTCCTTATCAACCCCTGTTGGTCGTCGTCCAGTCGGTCAAGTGGGCCAGGTTTGTCAGGTCAGGCGGGTGCCGCGTCGATCCGGGCGATGTCGCCGGCGTCGAGTTCAAGGTCTGCGGCCCCTGCCGAGTCCTCGATGGTCGCGGCCCGGCTGGAGCCGACGATCACCAGCACCTGCGGCCCCTTGGCCAGCAGCCAGGCCAACACCAGCCGCTGCGGGCTCACGCCGTGGTGCGCCGCCAGGCGCGCAACCGCGGGGTGCCGCCGAGCCAGATCGCCCGCCCTGTGCTGCCCGGTGCCGCCGAGTGGGCTCCAGGGGATGAACGCCAGTCCGCGCGCTTCGGTGGCGGCCAGGGTGCCGTCCCGCTCCGGTTGGCGGTGCGCCAGCGAGTACTGGTTCTGGGTGCTGGCGATCGCGGTCACCGACTGCGCCTCGTCAAGTTGCGCAACCGAGTACTCGCTGACCCCGATGAAGCGCACCTTGCCTTCTTCGCGCAGGCGGGCGTACGCGCCGATGCTGTCGGCAATCGGCACGTCGGGATCGGGCCGGTGGTGCTGCAGCAGGTCGAGCCGCTCGACGCCGAGGTTGCGCAGGGACGCCTCGCACTGCCGCCGCAGGTACTCCGGGCGTCCGTTGGGAATCCAGCCGCCGCCGGGCCGCATGTGGCCGCCCTTGGTGGCCACCACCACCCGCGTGCGGACGTCCGCGGGAAGCTGCGCCAGGGCGGCGCGAAACAGGCGCTCGTTGTGCCCCATGTCCGCTTCGCCCTGACTGTAGCTGTCCGCGGTGTCGATGAAGGTCACGCCCTGGTCGATGGCGTGGTGAACCACCTTGATGGCGGTTGCCTGGTCGGGGCGCGTCGTCGGTATGGACAGCGCTACGCCGCCGAGCCCGACGGCGCTCACTGTCAGGCCGGTGTTGCCGAGTGGCCGGTATCGCATGCCGCCCAGGATAGTCGAACTCCTGTCCGGATAAAACCGTCAGCGCCGCACGGCGTCGCAGAACACCATCTCCCAGCCGTGGAACACCACGACCAGGCCGATGAAACGTACGCCCGGGAACTGCCGCGCCAATCGCTCGTCGGCCAGGTACCGCTCGAGTTGCGCGGTCGCCATCTCGACCGCCGCCGCGGTGGCGGCCTCGATCGCCGACTCGGTGCGCTTCAGGTACTTGAGTTCGATCAGATAGGCGTGGCGCAGGTGCGGATACTGGGCCAACTGCGGCTCCAGCGCGATGTCCGCGAAACCCTTGCCCAGCTCCGCTTCCGAGCGGAACACGTAGTAGTCGGTCACGCTCAGGTAGGCGGCCAGGAAGCCCTGCACCACCTTCTCGCCGCTGATGTAGTCGCGGATCCCGGTCTGCCAGGTGATCGCTTCGCCCAGGAAGTCGAACACCGGTCGCCACTCGCCCCGGTTGGCCATCGCCATCAGCAACTGCTCGACCCGGAACAGGTTGACCGAGAACACGCCGACGTCGCGGATGCTCAGCAGCCCGAAGTAGTGCAGCAGGGAGAGGAAGTTCTCCGGATCGGTGAGGCGCTCCAGCGGGAAGCTGGGCTGGATACGGGTTTCCACCTGCTGCTCGCCGACAATGTCGCGCAGCAGGTCACAGATCGGTGGCGGCTTCCTCGGCGAAGCGGTAGCCGTTGTACCACCCGCTCATGATGCCCATGGCGGTCTCCACGTCCTGGTTGAACACGCCCAGGTCGCGGTACGTGTCGACCAGGCGCCGCACCTCCGGCTCGGTGAAGCCGACCATCTCGTTGAAGTCCGAGTGCAAGCTGATGTTCTTGCCGATGTTGAAGCCGCTGGTGACGTCGTCCATGTTGACCGGCGACACGCCGGTAATGAACAGCCGCTCCAGACCGCCGCCGCTACGGTCGGCGCCGGACTTCAGGGTGGCGAAGAAGTTGCGGTAGAAGCCGCCGCCGTGAGTGAAGGAGTGGTACGCCTCGGCGCCGTGGTACGCGAGCACGGTGTTGGCGAAGTTGTCGTACTCGTCGATCAGCACGTACAGTGGGATGTCATGGTCACCCGCGTACCAGAACAACTCGGAAAGCTTGCTGGCGATCGAGGGCGGCGCGAGGATGTCCCGCACCGCCGCTTCAGGAAACAGGTCGGGATGGCGCCGCAGCGTCCCCCTGAGCGCTATGAGACAGTAGGTCTCGAACTCTCGCTCCAGGGTCTCGAGCTTGTCGTTGACCGCCGAGAAGTTGAAGCGCAGGGTGACGTAGCGGCTCTGTTCCCCGGTCGGGTGCTGGCCGATGTCGGTGCCGGCGAAGGTGGCGTTGAAGCCGTCGGCCCAGAAACGGTCGTAGTAGTTCTCCAGCAGGGAGATCCACAGCGACTTGCCGAACCGGCGCGGGCGGATCAGGAAGGCGTATCGCTCCTGCTCCAGGCGGCGCAGGAAGCGGGTCTTGTCGACGTACAGCCACCGGTTCAGGCGGATGCGCCTGAAGTCGGCCTCGCCGTAGGGAATGCGCGGGTGGGCGGGTGGCATGGTCACTGCGATAGCTGGACGCTGACTCTATCTTTTCCAAGGCGCCAGAGGCAATGGATTGCCGCACACCGGGTACGCTTCCAATACAGATTAATTTTATCCGGCTCAAGTGATTGCAGTCGTCGAAGGGGCGCCGCACGGGCGCCGGCCCACCGTATTTCGGTTCACCCTTTGAAGCGCCAGCCCGAACCCGGCCGTTGGCATGGGCGGAGAGGCAAACGAGGGTGCAATACGATCAGAATTACAAGAGGCTGTTCGCGTTCCGGCGCATGGTGGAGGATCTGCTGCGCGCCTGCGTGCCGGACGACCTGCTCGCCGCGGCGGATCTTCGGGGCTTGCGCAAGCTCTCCGGGGAGTACGTCAGCGACGAGCTGCTGAGGCGCCACGGCGATGCCGTGTGGCGGTTGCCGCTGGCCGGGAGCGGAGTGTTTGTCCTGGTGCTGCTGGAGTTCCAGTCGGACAACGACCGCTGGATGGCGCTGCGGGTGGTAATCTACACCGGCCTGCTGTACCAGGAGTTGATCCGCAATCGGGCGCCGGAGGTGGCGGCCGGGCGGCTGCCGACGGTGCTGCCGGTGGTGCTGTACAATGGTACCGAGCCGTGGACGGCGGTGCGCGATGTCGGCGAGCTCATCGAGCCGCCCGGTGGGTGGCTGGCGCCGTTTCAGCCGGCGCAGCGCTACTACCTTCTGGACGTGCAGCGGGCAGTGGCGCACGATCTGCCGCGCGGCGACCTGCTGCGGGCGGTGGCGGGCCTGGAACAGAGCCGGTCGTCGGCGGACCTGCTGCGGGCGGTGGAGACGCTGCAGCACTGGTTGCGCGGTCGGAGCGCGGCGGAACTGCAGCGCGCATTCGCCGACTGGGTGCGCCAGATGGCGGAGCGGCTGGCACCGGCAGGCACGGAGCTGCCGCCGGTGCGGACTTTGGAGGATGCCAGGATGACGTTGGTGGAACGGGTAGGCGAGTGGCCCAAGCAGTGGCTGCGGGAAGGCCTTGAGCAAGGTCTCGAACAGGGGATCGAGCAAGGTGTCGAGCAGCAGCGGTCACTTCTGTGCCGGATGGCGGCTCGCCGCTTCGACGCCGGCACGGCTACGCGGCTGGCCGAACTGTTGGCGCCGGTCGCGGCCCCGGAACGGCTGGCCGAGGTGGGAGATCTCCTGGTGAGCAGCGCAACCGGCGCCGAATTCCTCGCCCGCATGCAGACGGACTCGTAGCACCTACTCGGCGAGGGGGTGCGGCAGGCCGAAGGCGCCGTAGAGGGAGTCTTCCACGGCACGCGACCACTGGTCGCCGGTGGCGGCGAGCACGTCGGCGGCGGCGATGAGGGCGGCGGCGGCGCCGGTGCGGCCTGCCTGGCGCTCCGTTGCGGCGGCGGCGCGGAACGGTTCGGCGCCTACCTCGACATAAGGGAGATCCTCCAGCTGGGTGAGCACGAAGTGGGAGCCGAACGGCGTGCGGCGGCCGACGTCGCGGATCAGCTCGGGGGCGGCGGCGAGGCCGGCGATGCGGCGCACCATCCAGTCGAAGCCGATCGGGTCGCGTGCGTGCTCGGCGAGATCGGCCGAGGCGGGCTCGGAGGTGTTGGTGAGGTAGTACGGCACGGTGGGACCGCAGACCTGGTGGCGTGACAGGTAGTGTACGTGACGTGAGCGGATGCCGATCTGCGTACCGCCGTCGAGGAAATTGACGGCGGCGTCGCGGGCCAACTGCGGTTCGTATTCGCGGTACGTACGGGCGGCGGCCTCCCCGCGGTCGGCAATAAACAGGTCGGTGTAGGGCGGCGCCGCCCCGAACGCCAGTTCCGGGAAGCGGTCCGCGAGGTCTGGCCCGGCGCCGGCCGCCTCGGTGCCGCTGCCGGCTACGGCGGTACCGGGGGGCAACGCGCGCAGCAGCGAGTCCAGGCGTACGTCGTTGGAGCCGAACCCGGTCAGCGCGACGCGAGCCGGCGAGGCCAGCCCGCGTACCCGCCGCTCGGCGCCCAGGGCCTCCGGATGAATCATCTCGTTGAGCGCGGCGCGGACGTCGCCGGCGGATGCGGCCGCGACGGCGGGGATGGTCATCGGCAGCACGATGTCCGGGTCGCTGGCGCCGGCGAAGTTGTTCACATTGCCGCCGTCCCGCACCAGTGTCGCGGCCAGGTCATAGCTCTCCTGGCTGGCGAAAAAAGTAATGACCACGTCGAACCGGCCGCCGGAACGGAGCCTGCTCAGGGCCTCCGGGTCGCCGCGGTCGACCAGGTCCACGGTCACGCCGTGGCCGCGCAGCGCCGCCACCATCGGCGTGCCGCCAAGTTGCCGGAGGCGCCGCGCGCTGCCGGTAACCGCGATGCGGCTCGGCCTGCCCGGGCCGCGCGCCAGGATGGCCAGCGTGATCATGGCCATTCGCCCGGTGCCGCTCAGCATGGCCACGGACGCGTCCGGCGGCACACCGGCCACCAATTCGCCGCCGGCGCCGCGGGTGAACATCTGGCGCAGCGCGCCGCGGCAGCAGGCGAACGGCTCGGCGTGCGCCAGGGTGGCCAGGCTGGTGGCGGGGTCGGCGCCGACGGCGGGCGGGATCGGGATGAACAGCTCGCCCATGCCCTGCTCGGCCACCACCTCGGCGACCCGCTCCGGCAGGCCGCTGTAGCGGCGCATACCGGCGGCGTAGCGAAACGAATAGCCGAGCGCCGCCAGTACGCCGTTGTCGGGGGCGGGGGCGAACGACTCGGGGTCGACCGGCGTGCTCGACAGGCCGGGGGTGATCAGCACCACCTGGCCGGGACGCACCGCGGTGCCGGGCCGCGCCGCGACCACCCGGTGCACGGTCTCGTGGCCGAGCGCCACCGCGGTGGCGTCGCCGGGGATGCGCGCGTGGCTGGTGAACTGCTGCACCGCCTTCTGGTCGGACGAACACACCGAGTTGCCGAGCGACTCGGTGATCACGTAGCCGCCGGCGAACCAGCGCTCCGGCAGGCGGTCACGGCGCAGCTCCACCTGCCCCGGCGCAGTGATGAACACGCCGTGGTGCGGCTGCCGGGCCGCCTCCACGGCCGTCGTCGTGCCGGTCATGCGCGCGACTTCCCGCCGCTGACGTTGACCACGGTGCCGGTAACGTAGGAGGCGCGCGGCGAGGCCAGAAACACCACCACGTTGGCGACCTCGGCCAGCGTACCGGGGCGCCCAAGCGGGATCGCCGAAGCGTAGCCGCGGTCGATCGCATCGGCAGTCGTGCCGCGCGCCTTTGCCAGGGCTGCCATGTATGTGGCGCCGGTCATGCCGGTGGGCTCCAGCGGACCCGGCGCCACGCCCACCACGCGCACCCCGCGCGGTCCCAGTTCCTTGGCCCAGGAGCGGGTCAGCGAGTACACCGCCGCCTTGCTCGCCGCGTACACGCTCTGCCCCGTCGAGCCCTCCAGGCCCGACTCTGACGCCATGTTGACTATCACGCCGCCGCCGGCCGCCGCCATGCCGGCCGCCGCCGCCTGCGCGCACAGGATCATGCCGGTCTGGTTCACCGCCAGGGTGCGCGCAATGTCGCGCGGGGCGACATCGCCCAGGGAAGCCGGCAGGTTGATGCCGGCATTATTGACCAGGATATCTATTGGAATCGGCACCCCGTCGAATAGCGTGCGCACGCTGTTCGGATCGGTAACATCGAGCACGGCGAAGCGGTGGCCGGCGCCGGCGCTGCCGGCCAGCTCCGCCGCCACGCGCGCGCCGGCTTCGGCATCGCGGTCCGCCACCACCACGCCCGCCCCGGCCTCGGCCAGCGCCAGCGCCACGGCGCGCCCGATGCCCGACGCCGCGCCGGTCACCACGGCGTTCTTTCCCTCAAGTTGCAGCCAACTGTCCATAAGCGATACGCGGCCCCAATATAACGACATCCACTCGCCGGTGGGCGGGTGACCGGTTGCGGCGCCGGGCGGACGGCCGGCCCGCCTCAGGAGCGGTCGCTGGCGTTGACGAAGATTCCCGCGGCCACCAGGACCGCTCCGAGCAACAGGCTGGGGCCGAGCGGGTCGCCGATAATCCACCAACTCAGCAGGACGCCGGACAGCGGCGTCGCGAAGAACATGACGGTGAGCCGGCTGGCGCGGTAGCGGGCCAGAACGGCGGTCCAGGTGAGAAAGCAGAACCCTGCGATCACCACGCCCACGTAGCCGATGGCGAGCAGACCGCCAACGTCGAACCTGGCCCGCGCCGGTTCGCCGGCCAGCAGGCTCAGCGCCGCCGCCGCCGGCAGGCTCAGCAGCAGCATCCAGAACAGCAGCTTCTCGGCGCTGACCGCGTGCAGCATGCGCTTCGACACCGCGGTGCGCAGCCCGAGCAGAGCCGCGCTGCCCAGCACCAGGGCACTGCCGGCCGCCGCGCTCGCCGCGGCCGGCGCCGTACCGGACGCCCAGCCAGCCATCAGTTCCGGTGCGAACGTGGCCAGGACCCCGGCGAATCCCAGGCCAAGCCCGGCGACGGTGCGCGGCGTCAGCCGGTCGCCGGCGATCAGCAGGTGGGCAAACAGCGACGTGAACAACGGGTAGGTGCTCATCATCACGGTGGAGTGGGCTGCCAGGGTGAAGTGGGTGCCGCCGTGCAGGGCAAGCACCTGGACCAGGAACAGGCCGGCCAGCGTGGCGTGCGGCAGCAACTCGCCGGGCTGCAGGCGCAACGGAATGCGGCGCACCAACGCCCAGCAGCCGATCACGGCGAGGCCCAGCGCGAGACGGACGGCAGTCAGCGAGAACGGCGGCATGGCGCGCAGGCCCACCTTGATGAACACCGAGTTGCCGCCCCACAGCAGTGCCAGCAGGGAGACCAGCACCACGGTCGCCGGCGTTGGCGCCAGGATGTTGTGCGCGGGCGTCGCGGACTTCACTCGCCGGTACTCGGGAGACGGCGTCGGTGCGCAGCGGAGAGGCAGCGCACGAAGCGGCGGGCGGGAGGAGCGGCACGCAAGGTGGTGCAAGCTACTGCCGGCGCCGCATGCCGATCAACGCCGCCTGCGCGTGGGCAGCATGTCTGGTAACCTGCCGGTGATGCGGCGGCAACCGCCGAATGAATCGTTGCGGCAGCGTTCAGGTGGCGTTCACGCAGTGTTCATGGCAGCCGGCCCCAGACGTGCGGTATTGTGTAACCTGATGCGGCGCGCACTACGGCATCGTCCAACCATCGGTCATCGAGTCGGCCTCGGGGAGCACCGGACGTGAAGATCGTTGCGGTGGCGACCCGCCGTCCAGTCACGGTGGTGGTGTTTTTCGTCGCCCTGGTGATTTTCGGCGTGATCTCGTTCCGCGAGCTGCCGGTCGACCTGCTGCCCGACCTGTCGTTTCCCACCCTGACCATCCGCACCGAGTATCCCGGCGTCGCGCCCGCCGACGTCGAAACCTTCGTCACCACCCCCATCGAGGATTCGGTCGGCATTGTGTCCGGGCTGGTGGACATTTCCAGCGTCTCGCGCGCTGGCCTGTCCGACGTGATCATGGAGTTCGCCTGGGGCACCGACATGGACTTTGCCGCCATCGACGTGCGCGAGCAGCTCGCCCAACTAGGCCTGCCGGCCGCCGCCGAGGATCCGATCCTGTTGCGTTTCGACCCGGCGCTCGACCCAATCATGCGCATCAGCGTCGGCAGCGCGGTCCCTGGCGACGTGACGGTAGCCGATCAGGCCGGGCTGCGCCTGCTCGCCGAGCAGTCGATCAAGCAACGGCTGGAAAGCATTGACGGCGTGGCCGCGGCTATCGTGGCAGGCGGCGTGGAGGAGGAGATCCAGATCAACGTCGACCAGAGCCGCGCGGCGTTGCTCGGGATCGAGCTGTCCCAGATCGCCAGCCGGCTGCAGCGCGAGAACGTGGACGTTACCGGCGGCAGCATCGCCGATGGCGCGGCAGAGTACGTGGTGCGCGTGCTGGCGCGATTCACCGACCTCGACGAGATCGGACGCATCGTGGTGGGCGAGGTGGGCGACGTTCAGGTGCGGTTGCAGGACTTGGCCGATGTGCGCAGCGGCTACCAGGAACAATCCACCATTACGCGCACCAACCGCCAGCCGAGCGTGGAGGTATCGATCCACAAGGAGGCCGCCGCCAATACGGTCGCCGTTGCGCAGGCGGTAAAGGAGCGCTTGGGCGAGGTCGAGCAGGAGTTGGCGGGCGTGGTCGACGTGGAGTTGCGGGTGGTGTCCGACCAGTCGCGCTTCATCGAGCAGTCGATCCGCGACGTGATCCGGGCCGCCGTGCTCGGCGGCCTGCTGGCGATTGCCGTGCTGTACCTGTTCGTGCGCCGGCTGCGCAGCACCCTGGTGGTGGGGCTGGCGATTCCCATATCGGTGGTCGCCAGCTTCTTCCTCATGTTCGTGGGCGGCGTGTCGCTCAACATCATGTCGCTTGGCGGGCTGGCGCTCGGCATCGGCATGCTGGTGGACAGCTCCATCGTGGTGCTGGAGAGCATCGAGCGCCACCGGGTGGCCGGGGCCGATCGCGTCACCGCGGCGCGTACCGGAGGCGCCGAGGTCGGCAGCGCCGTGGTTGCCGCTACCCTGACTACCCTGTGCGTGTTCATTCCCGTGGTGTTCGTGAGCGGCATTGCCGGCCAGCTGTTCGTGGACCCGGCGCTCACCGTCACGTTCTCGCTGCTGGTCAGTCTGGCGGTGGCGCTGACGCTGATCCCGATGGCAAGTGCCGTCGGCGCCGCGACCGAACCCCCCGCGGCGCCCGAGTCGCGGGCGCCGTCCGACCAACCTGCGCCGCCCGGCCCGGCGCCGGAGTCGGGCGACGTGGAGGCGCCGCCGTCCGATGCGGCCGAGGATGTCGCCCGCGAACTCCTGTCGGTGCGGGTGGCCGCGGCGCCGGGGCGCGGAGTCCTGGCGGTCGTGCGTGGCGCGGGTGTCGTGCTGCGCCTGCTCATCTCGCCGTTGGTATGGCTGTTCGAGAACCTCTACGGGGGGGTGAGCGTCGTTTACCCGCGGGTGCTCGGCTGGGCGCTCCGCCGCCGCCTCCTGGTCATCGTGCTGGCCGTCGTCCTGCTGGCCGCGTCTCTGAGCCTGGTGCCGCTGCTCGGCTCCGAGCTGATCCCGGAGATCCGCCAGGGCACCATCGTCGCCGACGTGGAGTTGCCGCCCGGTACGCCGGTGGCTCGTACCGACGCCACCCTGGCCGAGATGCAGCGCTTGGCCGGCGAACTGCCGGCGGTGGCGCAGACCTACGCGGTGGCCGGCTCGTCGCGCACCGGCGATGAGGACGTGCGTGAGAACAGCGGCCAAATCCTTGTTGACCTGCATCCGGAGTACCGCCGCGGCGCCGAGGACCGCGCCCTGGCGCAGTTGCGCGATGCACTGGCCGGTGTTCCCGGCGCCACCGTAACGTTCGGGCGCCCGCCGCTGCTCACTTTCGATGCCGCTGTCGAGGCGCGCATCAGCGGTGCTGCCCCGGCGGTGCTGGAGCGCGCCGCGCAGGCGGTCGCCGAGCGCCTTGCGGAAGTCAGGGGCTTGGCCGACGTCAGCGCCCGGCTCGCCGGCACCAGTCCGGAGGTGGTGATCGACCTGAACCGCGGCCAACTGGCGGAATTGGACCTGGACGCCGAGGCGGTGGGCGAGATCGTGGCCGCCAAGCTGCAGGGCGAGGTACCGACCGAACTGGAACGCGGCCGGCAGGACGTGGCCCTCCGGGTGCGCACGCGACCGGAGGACCGCGCCAGCATCGAAGACCTGAAGGGATTGATCGTCACCACCGTGGGCGATGTCCCGGTGCCCCTGTCGGCGGTAGCGGCGGTCAACCTGGCCGAGGGTGCCAACGAGATCCGCCGCGTCGACCAGCGCCAGGTGGTGCTGGTGGCGGCCAACCTGGACGGGCGCGACCTGGGCAGCGTCACCGATGAAGTGCAGGCGGTGCTCGACGAGGTGGCGGCCGAATATGGCGTGGATGCCGAGCTGGCCGGCCAATGGCAGGACATGGTCGATTCTTTCGACAGCATGCAGCTCGCCCTCATCCTGGCACTGATCCTGACCTACCTGGTGATGGCGGCGCAGTTCGAGTCGCTGGTGCATCCCCTGATCATCCTGGCGGCGGTGCCGTTCGGCCTGGTGGGGGTGGTGCTGACGCTGGCGTTGTTCGCCGTCCCGGTGAGCGCTATCGCTCTGATCGGGGTAATCATGATGGCCGGAATCGTGGTCAACAATGCCATCGTGCTGGTGGACTACATCAACCAGTTGCGCCGCCGCGGAATGGAGTTGCACGCGGCAATCCGCCAGGCGGCGGTGACGCGGGTGCGCCCCATCCTGATGACCACCGCCACCACGGTGCTGGGGCTGGTGCCGCTGGCCCTGCGCCTGGGCGACGGTTGGGAACTGCGCCAGCCGCTGGCGGTAACGGTGATCGGCGGGTTGCTGTTCTCGACCCTGATCACGCTGGTCCTGGTTCCGATTCTCTACTCCCTGATTGGCGGTCACGGCACGCGCCGTGAGACCGCGCGAGCGACCGCGGCCGACGCGGCGCTGGAGGAAAGCTAAATGACTTCGTTTGCAGAATTCTCGGTGCGGCGGCCGCTTGGCGTGATCCTGGTGATTGCCGCCATCTGCCTGTTCGGATTCTTCGCGATCGGACAACTGCCCCTCCTCTTTCTGCCCGAGATCGAGAGTCCGGGGCTGTCCGTGGTCGCCCCGTTCCCGAACTCATCGCCGGAAGAAGTGGAGCGCCGCGTGGCTTCGCCGCTGGAGGGCGCCATCGCCGGCATGAGCGGGATCGAGTCGGTGAATTCCACCTCGTCGGCCAGTTCGGCGCGGGTCCGTGCCCAGTTCGTGGTCGGCACCGACATGGACTTGGCGGCGGCGGAGATCCGCGACCGCATCGATCGTATCCGCGGCAATCTCCCGGATGGTGTCGGACGCATCCGCGTGTCCAATTTCTCTACCTCCGATATCCCGATCCTGCAACTCAGCGTGAGCATGGACGGTTCGCGCGCGGAGTTGGAACGCCTCACCGAGGATCTGATCGTTCCCCGGCTGCTGCGCCTGGAGGGCGTCGCCGACGTGCAGGTGCGCGGCCTGCAGGAAGAGCAGGTAATGATCGACCTCGACCCCGAGGCGATGGCATCGCTCGGCGTGACGGTAGACGAACTGACCCGCAGCCTGCGCGTCAACAACGTCGACCTCGCCGGCGGCTACCTGATCGACGGCGGGCGGCGTTACTTCGTGCGCTCGGTGGGTTCGTTTACCGACCTGGAGGAGATCGCCTCCCTGCCCATCGCCGGCGCTGGCGTGCGGATCGGCGACGTCGGGGTGGTGCGCCGCGGCGTCGGCGACCAGGACAGCGTGCAGCGGCTCAACCTTGCCGAAGCGGTTACGGTGCGCGTGTTCAAGGGCTCCGACGCCAACGTGGTCAGCGTGGTGCGAGCCGCGCGCGGCCAGTTGGCGGAGATCGAAGCCGCCGAACCGAGGCTGGCCGCGTTCGTGTTCTTCGACCAATCCGAGGAGATCACCACCAGCCTGAACAACCTGCGCAACTCCGGGCTGATCGGGGCGGGGCTGGCGGTGCTGGTGCTGTTCGCCTTTCTGCTCCGGGTGCGCGCCACGCTGGTGGTGGCGATCGCCATTCCCATCTCCATCATCGCCACCTTCACGGTGGTATACCTGATGCGGCGCGTCGGCGGGCTCAACTTCTCGCTCAACGTGATTTCGCTCAGCGGCCTGATGCTGGCGGTGGGCATGCTGGTGGACAACAGCGTCGTGGTGCTGGAAAACATCTACCGTTACCGGGAACGCGGCTTGGCACCGCGGGCGGCGGCGATCCGCGGCGCCGGCGAAGTAACCACGCCGGTGGTGGCGGCGACTGTCACCTCGATCATCGTGTTCGTGCCGGTGCTGTTCAATTCGACCAGTACATTCGGCCGCTTCATGGGCGACTTTGCGACCACCCTGGTGGCGGCGATGATCGCCTCCCTGGTGATATCCCTCAGCCTTATTCCCGTGGTCAGTTCGCGCTTTCTGGTGGCCGGCGGCGGTGGCCGGCACCGCTTCATGGATGCGATCGCGGCCGTCTACCGGAGCGTCCTGCGGTGGACGTTGCATCACCGGCTGATCACGGTCGCCGGCATGCTGGTGGTGCTCGCCGGCGGCATCTACCTGCTTACCAAGATCGAGCGCGAGTTCACCCCGCCGACGCCGGCGCGGCGCATGTCGATCGCGGTCACCGCCGAGAACGGGGTGACGTTCGACGAAACCCGGGAGGTGTTCGACGCCTTCGAACGCGACCTGCTCGCGCGCACCGAGGAACTGGAGATCGACGCGGTGTCGGCGAATTTTTCGGCCCGCAGCGGCAACGTGACCGTGTACTTCCGCGACGACGCCTCCACGGAGCGCTCCACGGCCGAACTCACCAACGAGATTCGCGCCATGATGCCGCAGTTGCCCGGGTACAGCTTCTCCGTGGGGCGGCGCTGGGGCCGCGGCGGCGGCGGCGCACTGGGCGTGTCGGTCGACATCACGGGTCCGAACACGGACGTGTTGGCTCTGTTCGCCGAGGACATCGGCGCCAGGCTGGGGGCTCTGCCGGGGGTGAACGACGTGAGCACCAACCTGGAGTCGGGCGATGAGCAGCTCCAGGTGCGGGTCAACCGCGACCGCGCCACCGCCGCCAACCTGACCCCGACGGCCGTGGGCCAACTGTTGAGCTCCAACCTGAGCGAAAGCAATGCCGGCTCCCTTGCCGCCGGCGACGACGAACTTCCGATCCGCGTGCGCGTGACCGAGGCGGCGCGGGTCGACTTGAGCGGTCTTGCGCAGCTCCCCGTGGATCAGGCCGCCGACGCGGTTCCGCTCGGAGCGCTGGCCACCTTCGAGCGCCAACCGGGGCCGCGCTCCATTCAGCGCGACGGCGGCAGCGAGATCGTCTCGGTTACCGCCAACACCGACATGCGCGGCATGTTCCGTCTGCGCGGACAAATCCAGGGCATGCTTGCCCAGCAGCAACTCCCACCAGGGTACACCGCGGAGGTTGGCCAGAATTTCCGGCGCTTCCAGCAGTCGGAGCAGCAGTCGATGTTCGCGCTCATTCTGGCCGCCGCCTTCATCTACCTGGTGATGGCGGCACTGTTCGAGTCGTTCGTGCATCCGATCACGATACTGACCTCGCTGCCGTTCTCGCTGCTCGGCGTCGCGGTGCTGTTCTCCCTCACGGATACCACCTTGAACACCAACTCCTGGCTCGGGATCATGGTGCTGGCAGGGGTGGTGGTGAACAACGGCATCATCCTGATCGACCACATCAATCGCTTGCGTGCCGGCGGCATGGCGCGTACCGAGGCGATCCTTACCGGTGGGCGCGACCGCCTGCGCCCGATCCTGATCACCGCCTGCACGACCATTCTGGGACTGTTCCCGCTGGTAGCCCCACTGGTGGCGCCGGGTGTGTTCGGGCCGGTCGAAGGACGCGCCGGCATCTGGGGCCCGATCGGGCTTGCGGTGGTCGGCGGGCTGACCACCTCCACGTTCATGACGCTGGTGGTGATGCCAACCATCTACGCGCTCCTGGACGACTTGGCGGAATACCTGCGGCGCGTGGTTCGGGCAATGCGACCGGCGCGCCGGCTCCCGGCCCAGCCGACCCCGGAGGCGGAGCGTTGAATATGCGCACAATGAAATCCGGACTGGCGCTTGCCGGTGTGGTGTCGCTGGCGATGGCGCTGGCCGGTTGCGACGTCGTGAACAACATCCTGGGCCGGTCCGGCGACCAACCGTCCGGGGCGGCGGGCGGTTTCGGCGGAGGTGGTTTTGGCGCGGGCGGCTTCGGCGGCCAGACCGCGGCCCTCCCGGTGGTGACCGCGGAGGTGGTGCGGGAAACGGTGTCCAGCTTTCTGGTGGCGACCACCACGCTGACCGCCGAGCGCTCCCTGGACGTGGTGGCGCGCGCCGGCGGCGAGGTGATCGACGTGCTGGTGGAAGAGGGCGACACCGTGCGCGAGGGCCAGCTCCTGGCGCAGTTGGATCCCAACGACGCGCGTCTGGCGTTGGCGGAAGCCCAGGCGCACTACGACAACATCCAGCGCGAATACGCCCGCACCAGCGAGCTCGCCAAGCATGGCGGGGTCACCGACCAGGAGCTGGAAAACCAGCGCTACCAGATCGAGTTGCGCACCATCGCCCTGGAACGTTCCCGCCAGCAACTGACCGATACCGAGGTGCGTTCGCCGATTACCGGCATCGTCGGCGAACGCACCGTGGAGCCGGGCGCGACCATCGCGTCCAACTCCCGCCTGTTCCACGTGCTCGACCCGGATCCGCTGCTGGCGGTGATCCACATCCCTGACGCCGGCCGCCAGAGCCTGCGCGCGGGACAGGGCGTGGAGGTGCAAGCCGCCGGCGGGGTAGAGGTCACCGGGACCATCGTACTCATCAGCCCGGTGGTCGACGCGGAGTCCGGCACGGTCAAGGTCACGGTGGAGCTCGATGGCGCCGGCACGCTGCTGCCGGGGTCGTTCGTTACCGTCCAGGTGCCGACCGAGACCCGTCCCGATGTCCTGGTGGTGCCCAAGCGTGCGGTGCTCCTGGAGCGGGACCAGAGCATCGTGTACCGCGTCCAGGAGGGTGCGGCGGTACGCACGCCCGTGGCGGTGGGTCTGTCGGCACAGGACACGGTCGAGATTACCAGCGGCCTGAGCGTCGGCGACGCGGTGGTAACGGTTGGACATGAGTCGTTGCGCGACGGTGCTCCGGTGCGCACTGCCGGCGAACCGCTGCCGCAGACGGCGGCAGCCGGCGGGGGCGGCGCCGACGGCGGCGGCTTCAGCCTTGCGCAGATTCCGGAACAGCGGCGCCAGGCGATGGTGGAGCGGCTGCTGGCCAACCCCCAGGTCAAGGAAGCCTACGACGCCAAGCTGAAGGAGGATCCCGACCTGGAGACCGACCAGGAAAAACGGCTGGCGTTCTTCCAGGAGCAACTCCAGGCGATCGGTGGGCCGCAGGCGTTGTTCGGCGGCGGCGGTCAAGGTCAAGGGGGCGCCGGTGGCCAGCGCGGCGGCCAGGCCGGCGAGAGCGCGCCGGCCACGACGACGGCCACCGCGGGAGCGGGCGGCGGCGGGTTCAACCTGGCCCAGATGCCGGAGGAGCGGCGCCAGGCGCTGATCACGCGCCTGTTGGAGAATGAAGAGGTGAAGAAGGCCTACGAGGCAAAGCTGGAGGAAGATCCGTCGCTGGAGAACGACGAGCCGCGGCGCCTCGAGTTCCTGCAGGAGCAACTGCAGGCGATCGGCGGGCCGCGTGCCCTGTTCGGCGGCGGCGGCGGCGGTGGTGGCGGGTTCGGCAACTGACCGACGCCGCGGCTCCGACGGGGCGGCGGCCGGCGGTGCTCCGGAGCCGGCGGCTGCCCGCATCCTGGTGGTGGAGGACGATCCCGCAATCGCGGAGTTGATCCAGCTCTACCTGCAGCGCGAGGGCCTGGACAGCACCCTCGCCGCGTCGGCGGAGCAGGCCGACGGCGCGCTGCGCCGGGAGCTGTTCCACCTGCTGATCCTCGACATCAACCTGCCGGGACGCAACGGATTCCAGTTCCTGAACCAGTTTCGCGCCCGCCACTCCACGCCGGTGATCATCGTTTCGGCGCGCGATTCCGACGAGGACAAGGTACTGGGCCTGGGAGTGGGGGCGGACGACTTCGTCACCAAGCCGTTTTCGCCGCGTGTGCTGCTGGCGCGGGTGCGCACCAACCTGCGCTACCTGCACCGCGGGCCGGCGCCGTCGCTGCGCACCATTCGATTGGGCGAATACGTCATCCGCCTGGACGAGTACTCGGTGACCCGTAACGGCGTTCAGATCACCCTGGCGCCCAAGGAGTTCGATCTGCTCAGCTACCTGGTCAACAACGCCGGGCGTGCCTTTACCCCGGAGGAGCTGTACGCCAGCGTTTGGGGCGCCCGCTACGGCGACCGGTCGACGGTTACCGTTCACGTACAACGGCTGCGCAAAAAGCTGCACCGTCCGGGCGTCGCCGGGCTCATCGAGACCGTACCGCGCGTCGGCTACCGCGTTCGCGCCGCTGATGTGAGTCTGGAGCCGTGACCATCAGAACCCGGCTCGCCTTGCTGGTCGTCTCGGTGGTGGCCATACCGGTCGGGGTGGTGGGTCTGCTCGCCTACATCGATTCGCGATCCCTGAGCGACCGGGAGGAGGCGCGCATCGCGGCGTATCGTACCGTCCACACGTGGCTCGCCGAGCAGGTCGCGCCGAACTGGGAGCAGGTGCGCAGCCTCGATCCGCCGCCGGGCCACCTCGCGGTGGTGGTCGACGCCCGCCGCGTGGTGCTGGTCTCGTCGGTGGAAGGAATAGCGCCGGGCACAAGCGTGGACCGCGCCACGTTGACCGCACGATTCCCGCCGCCGCACCTGATCCTGGAGTTCCCGGTCTTCGTCGAAGGCGTCCTGTCCGGGGCGGCGTTCGAAGTGCGCAGCCGACCGAGTCCCTGGTGGTTGCGCTGGCGCTGGTTGCTGGACAGCGGCCGCTACGGCCTGGCGACGCTGATCGTGATCGGCGTGGCCATGGTGTGGTGGCTGGCGCACGTGCTGCGCCGTTCGCTGGCCGACCTGCAGCGCGCCTCGCGGCGCATCGCCGCCGGCGACCTGGATTTCCGGCTGCGCACCGAGGGTCGTGACGAAGTGGCGGCCGTGGCGCGCTCATTCGACCGCATGCGCCGGTCGCTGATCGAGGAGCGCCGCAAGCTGCATGCCGAGCGCGAGCGCAAGCGCAGCTTCCTGATGGCGGTCTCGCACGACCTGCGTACACCGCTGACCAGCATCAAGGGCTACCTGGAGGCGCTGCAGGATGGCATCGCCCGCGACCGCGGCGCCGAGCAGCGCTATCTGCGCATTGCCCGCGACCGGGCGGATCTGCTGGAGACCCGGATCGCCGATCTGAACGAGCTGCTGCGCATGGAGACCGGGGAGTGGCGCATGCAGCGCGATCCGCGCAGCCTGAAAGTGGTCCTCGACGAGTTGGCCGGCGACTACCGGGAGGATGCGGTCCTGCTCGGGCGCAGGTTCCAGACCGCACTCGACCTGCCCGACCACGTCGTGGTGGACGCGGACTGGAGCCTGTTCTCGCGCGTCACCGACAACCTGATGGAGAATGCGCTGCATTATACCCGGGGCGGCGACCGCATCCGGTTCGCGGCGCTGCAGCACAATGGCCACGTGGAGGTTGCCGTGCAGGACTCCGGTCCGGGCATCCCGTCCGACCAGCTGGAGCACGTGTTCGATCCGTTCTTCCGCGGCGAAAACGGGCAGCGCGAGCCGGGCAGCGGCCTGGGGTTGACCGTGGCGCGTTCCATCGTCGAAGCGCACGGTTGGCGGATCAGCGCCGGCGCGGTGACTGGCGGTGGCGTGTGCTTTACGATCGTGATTCCGAACGGACAGTGATTCCGAACGGCCGGTGAACCGGCCGGGTCAGCGGGCGATGGCCGCCAGCTCCTGCCGCACGTCCTGGCCCAGATCGATGGCCAGCGACAGGTAGGCGTCGCCGAGGACGAGCATGGCCGCGTGCGCGGCGCCCTGCGCCTCGCGCAACTGCAGCGACGCCTCATCCAGATCCCGGTTGCTGATCGCCCCGGCCGCGTGGCGCCGCGTCGCCTGCTCCATGCGCAGGTTGGCCCGTTCCAGCCGGAGTGAGGCCAACTCCTCGTCCGCCACCGCGCTCGCCAGCGTGAGCCGGGCACGCGCGAACCCTTCCTCCGCCGCGCGGCGCGCGGTAGCCAGCGCGCGCCGCGTCGTTGCCACCCTTTCCCGCGCCTGCGCGGAAGCGGTTGCATTACGTCCGCTGTCGAACAGCGTGTAGCTGCCGGTGATCGACAGGCTCACCGAACCGGGCCTCGATGCGCCGCGCGCCTTGCGGTAGTCGAGACCGAGCGAGACCGCCGGCAGCGCGCCGCGCTGGGTACGCTCGGCCTGCAGTTCCGCGCCGCTCAGCGCGGCCTCTGCTTCCAGCACCTCGAGGGCGCCGGCGATGGCGGCGGCTGGCGTGGGCTCGGCGAGCAGGGCACGAGCGCCCCAGCGCAGCTCGGCGGGATCGGCGGCGGCCGGCACGGCCAGCGGCGCCGGCGCCAAGCCGAGGTCGGCAAAGAACTCGTCGGTGTCGAGGGCGAGCACGGCGCGCTGCGCATCGAGGGTGTTGCGTTGATCGGCAACGGCAATAGTGGCGTCCAGCAGCGCCAACCGGTCGGCCGCGCCTTGCGCCACGCGGAACCGCGTCTGGGCCAGATCACGCTCGGCGAACCTCAGCCGTTCCTCCAGCAGCGCAACGGCCTCCGTGCGCTCGGTCAGGGTCAGGAACGCGCGCGCCGTCTGCAGGGCCACCTCGTTGCGTACCCGCTGCAGGCGCAGCCGGGCGAGCCGCAGTTGGTCGCGGCGATCGTGCACCGCCAGCGCCTCCGCCGACAGCCGTCCCTCGGGTAACAGATCCTGCGCCACCGACACGCTGTGCATGTCGATCAGCTCGTCGCTGTCGCGGCCCGATCCGTCCAGGCCGACCTCACCGGTATAGCTGCCGGCAATCTGCATGCCCCACGGCAACGCGAGGCCGGCACTGACCGTGGCGGCGGCGCCCAGGTCGAACGTGTCGCCCACGTCGGCGACGGTGCCGGTTTGGAGCGGCGCGAGATCGACACTCGCGGCCGGCGTGGCGCTCACCGATATGGCCAGCCCGCCCTGGTCGATCTCGGCCAGCCGCAGTGCCAACGCGGCCGAACGCGCGGCCGCTTCCGCCTCCACCACGGATGAATGGCCGGCGAGGGCAGCGTCTACCGCGTCGCCGATGTGCAGCGCCTCCTGCGCGACCGCCGGCAGCGCCGCGGCCAGCGCGATCAGCGCCGCATACCAGGGCGTGCGCCTCACTGCACCCCCGGGATAGGCGGCAGGTCGATGCCGGCGGCGTCCTGCAGCCGCAGCCATGCGAACCAGGCCGACCAGCGCGCCGCGCGCACGGCGTCGACGGCGGCAACCTGATCGGCGTGCGAGCCGGCGAGGCCGGATTCGGTGATCACGCCGGCGTCGTACTGTTCCGCGGCGCGGCGCGTCCGTTCCTGCTGCAGCGCAAGCTGCAACTCGCGCAGGGTCACGGTCTGGAACGCTTGCTGGGCGGTGGCGTAGGCGCTGGCGGTCGCGGTCTGCAGGTTGACGGCGGTATCTTCCAGCGCCGCCTTGCTACCGGCCACGGTGTTGGTGGCCGCCTCCCGGTCGAGACGCGAGGTCTCCTCCTCGGACACCAGCTTCAGGTTGATCTCGTCAAGCTCCAGCTGCTGCGCGGCATGCCGGTGCTCGGCGCGCCGGGCGGTAGCGGCGGCGTAGGTGTCGGACGCGCCCAGATCCGGGAGATCGGGCGGCTCCGAGGTGAGCGCTGCCGCATCGAGCGTCGCGGCGTCGATGCCGGTCATGTCGACCAGGTTCGGCAGGGTGTTGAAGCGCCGCTGCTGGCGTGCCGCCGCCAGGTTCAACTCGGCGCTGAGCGCCGCCACCTGCGCCTGCAACTGTTCGGTCTTGCCGGCGGCGCCGACTCGCACCCGCGCATCGGTCAGTTCCAGGTCGAGCGTGGCAAGGCGCAGGCGCTCCTCCAACAGGCTGACCTGCTCGTTCGCCTGCTGCAGGCTCACGTACCCCTGCGCAATCGCCAGCAGTTCGCGGGTCGTGCCCTGACCGACGGTAAGTTGCGCGCGCTCCCACTGCAACCTGGCGGCGACCTGATCGAGCCGCGCATCCGAGGATGCCGACGCGCGGTCGAACGCCACGCGCGCATTCTCCCGCTGCAGGGCCAGCGACGCCAGTGCGGGGTTGGCGTCCTGCGCGGCTGCCAGAGCCTCGGCAATCGTCAACCCGGATGCGTCCTGCGCGACGGCTGTCATCGAGAGTGTCAGCAGGCAGATCGTGGCGGCTGCCGTGATGCGGATATTCATGAGTCCTCCTGAAAGCTCTCCGCGTACCTGCGGCTGGACTTTGGGGCGCAGTCCGGAGACCGCCCCGCGGCGAGCTTTCTCGGTTGTATTGCCCCAGGTCCATTATACCGGGCTGTTTCGTTGATGCTGCCGTCGTCGCCATCAACTCTCGCTAAACAAGCCGCCGGGTCGCGCTACCAGTAGCGCAGGGCGTTGGCGAACAGGGCGGCGAGGTCGGCTTCGGCGGCGGGGCGGGGCGCCAGCTTGGTAACCCGGTGCTGTGGCAGGGTGCCGGCCACCAGTGCCGGAATGTGTTCGTCGGTAAACCCTACCGCGGCCAGGCCGGCCGGCATGTCGACGGCTCGCATCAGGTCGATGATGGTGTCTGCGAGGACAGTCCCGGCATCGTCCGCCCCGGCCCCCCCGATGTCGGCGCCCATCAACTGTGCGGCGCGCAGGTGGCGCTGCGGATCGGCGCAGGCGGTGAAGCGGAACACGGCAGGGGCGTTGAGAATGACCGACATGCCGTGCGGGCACATCGGGTGGTCGTCGGGGTACCCGGCCGGATGGTAGCCGGGGCCGGCGGTCTGGCGCGCGGCTACCATGCTCGATACCGGGTAGGACATTCCGTGCGGCAGGTGCACGCCGGCGTTGCCGAAGCCGTAGCCGGCGAAGGTGGCGGCGAGCAGCATGGCGGTGCGCGCGTTATGGTCGTCCGGGTCGCGCATGGCGCGCACCAGGTTGGCCGCCGTCAGCTCGATGGCGCGCTCGGCCCACAGGTCGCTGATCGGATTGGCGCCCTGGTAGGCGGGCCGCAGCGCCGGGTCGGCGGGCGCCTCGCGGGCGGTGTAGGGCATCGCCGTGAACGACTCGACGGCGTGGCACAGCACGTCGAGGCCGGTGCTCGCCGCCACCACCGGCGGCAGGGTGCGCGTGTTGTCGGGGTCGACAATGCCGAGCGTGGGACGCAGCGCGCGGTGTGCGATGCCGGTCTTGGCGCCCATCTCCAGGTAGTCGAAGATCGCCACGCCGGTGGTCTCGCTGCCGGTGCCGGCGGTGGTGGGCACTGCCACCATCGGCCGCAGCGGGCCGGGTACCGGCTCGCCGCGCCCGATCGGTTGGTTGACGTAGGTGAACAGGTCGGCCGGGTAGGTGGTGTACAGGTTGGCCGCCTTGGCGGTGTCCATGGCCGAGCCGCCGCCGACCGCGGCGAACCCGTCGCAGCCGGCCTCGCGCGCGGCGCCGATTGCATCCAGGAACGAGGCGTCGCTCGGCTCCACGCGCGTGTCGGCGTACAGCACCGCATCGATGCCGGCGCCGCGCAGCGACGCGCGTGCCACCGCCACCGGCTCGGAGGCCGCCATTACCGGGTCGGTAACCAGGAATGCGCGCCGTACGCCGAGCGCGCGCAGCTCAAAGCCCAATTCGCGGGTGGCGCCGGCGCCGAACTTGATGCGCGCCCCCTCCATGTTCAGGATCGTCTCGGTGGCCATGTTCGTGATCCCGACGATGCCCCGTACCGGCGCCGCGTGGGAAGCGGCCGCAAAAAAACCCGAGCCCCGGCGGGAGGGTGCCGGGGCCCGGGTATCGGATAGGCGGGCGCTATTAGGCGGCGCTCTGCACGGCGATTTGCCGGGCCTGCGCCTTGGCGCTCTTCGGCACCGTCAGGGTCAGCAGACCGTCCTTGAAGGTGGCGCTGATCTGGTCGGCGTCGACATTCTCCGGCAGGGAGAACGAGCGCTGGAAGGCGCCGGAGCGCCGCTCGCGGATCACGTATCCGTTCTCCTCGCGCTCTTCCTTCCGCTCCTGCTCGGAAGCGATGGTGAGCAGGTTGTGCTCGACGTTGACGGTGAAGTCCTTCTCCGTCAGGCCGGGCAACTCCGCCTCCAGGTGGTAGGCGTCCGCCTGCTCGCGCACGTTCACCCGCGGTGCGGTCGGCGCGGAGCCGGCAATGCCGGACCCGTGGGGCAGGCCCCAGTTTTGAAACACGCTGTCGAACCAGCGGTCGAAATTCGCCGATGCGGGGCGATAGGGCCGATAGGTAACCAGGTTTCTCATTTCGTTCCTCCTATGAGTTGGTCTTCGCTTATCTATAAGCAGCAACCGTGCCAACTGTTCCAAGGGCGGTTTGTGGCCGTTCTGAGGCGTTTCCCGGGTCCAACTTGCCGGTTTCCGGTGGAGTGATGTATCGAAACGACCCACGGCGCCGAGCGCCCCCTCCAGTTGGGTCATTATTTCCCCACCGCGGTTCGAAAGGCCGGCCGGACTGTTCCAGACTTCCCCGGAGGTAGCCTCTGGCGCGTGCCTCGCGTACGCTACCGATGGCGAAACCGATGAGCGAGCAACCTCCCGTCCATGTCCAGCCGCATCACCACGGCCCTCCCGTGGTGCGGTTCTGCAGCGGCTGTACCGCCCCGCTGGAGCGCCGCCGCGTGGAAGGCAAGGTGCTGCCGGTCTGCCCACGCTGCGGCCAGGTGGTGTACGCCGACCCCAAGGTGGCGGCGGGGGCGATCATCGAGCACGCCGGCCGCATCCTGCTGTTGCGGCGGGCGATCTCGCCGGCGCGCGGCTTGTGGACGTTTCCCGGCGGCTACGTGGACCGCGGCGAGCCGGTGCCGGAGGCGGCCGCCCGCGAGGCGCACGAGGAGGCGGGCGTGACGGTGGCGGTGGGCGAACTGCTCGGCGTCTACTCGGCGCGCGACGTGGCGGTGGTGCTCATCGTCTACCGCGCGCGGCTTGTGTCCGGCACGCCGCATGCCGGTGCGGAGGCGCTCGAGGTGCGCTGGGTGCAGCCGGAGCACCTCCCGTGGGACGAACTGGCGTTCCCGAGCACCGCCGCGGCGCTGACCGACTGGCGGAGCACACTGGCGGAGTAGAGGCGGCGGGCGAGCGGGAGGCTACTTCCTGTTGCCCGCGCGTTGCACCTTGGCCCAGGTGTCGCGCAGGCCTACCGAGCGGTTGAACACCGGCGCACCGGGCCGGGAGTCGTGGTTGTCCACCACGAAGTAGCCGTGGCGCAGAAACTGGAAGATCTGCCCGGGCTGTGCTTCGGCCAGGCCCGGCTCCACCTTGCAGGCGGTCAGGATCACTTCCGAGTTCGGGTTGAGATGGCGGGCCAGGTCGTCGTGCTCCACCTCGTTCATGTTCTCGGTGGTGAACAGGTGATCGTACAGGCGCACCTCGGCGCTGTGGGCGTGCTCGGCCGACACCCAGTGCAGAGTGCCGCGCACCCGCCGGCCGTCGGCGGTGCCGCCGCCGCGCGATGCCGGGTCGTAGCTGCAGCGCAGCTCGGTCACCCGTCCGGCGCCATCTTTCACCGCCTCGTCGCAGGTAATGTAGTAGGCCCCCTTCAGGCGCACCTCGCGGCCTGGTGACAGCCGGAAGAACTTGCGCGGCGCCTGCTCCATGAAGTCGCTGCGCTCAATGAACAGTTCGCGGGTGAACGGCAGCGTCCGCTTGCCGGCATCCGGATCCTCGGGGTTGTTCTCCACCTCGACCTGCTCGGTCTGTCCCTCCGGGTAGTTGGTAATAACTGCCTTCAGCGGGTCGAGTACCGCCATCATGCGGGTGGCGGTGCGGTTCAGTTCCTCGCGCAGGTAGTACTCGAGTTGCGCGTAGCTGATCAGCACGGTGGTCTTGGTGAGCCCCACGCTGCGCACGAAGGCGCGGATGGCGCTGGGGGTGTAGCCGCGCCGGCGCAGGCCGCGCAGCGTGAGCAAGCGCGGGTCGTCCCAGCCGTGCACGGTGCCGTCGCCCACCAGGCGGCGCAGGATGCGCTTGTGCAGCACGGCGAATCCGACGTTGAGATGGTTGAACTCGATCTGCCGCGAGTGGAAGATGCCCAGCTTGTCCAGGTACCAGTCGTACAGCGGGCGGTTGTTCTCGAACTCCAGCGAACACAGCGAGTGGGTGACGCCTTCGACCGAGTCGCTCTGGCCGTGCGCCCAGTCGTACATCGGGTAGATGCACCAGGCATCGCCGGTGCGGTAGTGGCGGGCGCGGCGGATGCGGTACATCACCGGATCGCGCAGGTTCAGGTTGGGGGAGGCCATGTCGATGCGCGCACGCAGCACGTAGGCGCCGTCGGCGAACTCGCCCGCGCGCATGCGCCGCAGGAGGTCGAGGCTGTCGGCCGGCGGCCGGTTGCGGTCCGGGCTCTCGCGTCCGGGGCGGGTGGGCACACCGCGGTATTCGCTGATCTGTTCCGCCGTCAGGCTGTCGACGTACGCATCGCCCTGCTTCACCAGTTGCTCGGCCAGTTCGTACAGCTGTTCGTAGTAGTCGGATGCGTAGTACTCGTGCTCGCCCCAGTCGAAGCCGAGCCAGCGGATGTCCTCCTTGATCGACTCCACGTATTCCAGCTTCTCGCGCTCGGGGTTGGTGTCGTCGAAGCGCAGGCTGCAGAAACCGTCGAATTCCCGGGCGACATCGAAGTTGAGGGTGATCGCCTTGGCGTGGCCGATGCCGATGTAGCCGTTCGGCTCCGGCGGCCAGCGCGTCTGCACGCGGTCGAAGCGGCCGGCGGCCAGGTCTTCGCGGATCGCCTTGCGAATGAAGTCGGACCCCTCTGGTGCGGAGTCCGGGGCTGGGGATGGGCTGGCGTTACTCACGTCGCGGCTAAAGTTAGCTGTTTCCGGTGCCAAAATGAACCGCAACTACCGTCGCTTAGAAAGTGTTCGGTAACTCAAGTTTCCTATAGACGGAACAAAATATGTTCGGTAACTTTAGTTTTCGATGATCGAACACATTCCCCGCGGACGCGGCCGCCCGCGCCGTGAGGACGTGTACCGGCGGGTGGAGACCCAGATTCGAGAAATGCGCGAACGCATGGGAGGACTGCCGAGCCCGGCGGAGGCAGACGGTATCTGGCGTGGCATATGGTACGAGGAAGTTCATCACTCGACCGCGATCGAAGGCAACACGCTGGTTCTGAAACAGGTCGAGAGCCTTCTTGACGAGGGCCGGGCTGTCGGCAACAAGGAACTGCGAGAGTACCTGGAGGTGCGTGGCTACGCCGACGCCGCGGACTGGGTGTACCGGCAGGCAATCAGTCGCACGGGGCTCTCCCATCCCCACGAAATACTGACGCTGGCCGAAGTGCGCAACGTACACTTCCAGGCAATGCAGTCGGTGTGGCAGGTGGCGCCGCATCCGGATGCGACCGGGCGCGAGAGCCCCGGCAGCTTCAGGGAACATGACATCCATCCCTTCTCGCGTGGCATGGTTCCCGTCACCTGGCCGCTCATTTCCGCGGAGGTGAATACGTGGCTGGACAGCGTCAACTCGCTCGACGCGACCCGCACGGCGTTTCCCGAGGCACTGGCCCGGACCCACTGCCGATTCGAACAGATTCATCCCTTCCTGGACGGCAACGGCCGAGCCGGGCGACTGGTCCTCAATCTGATCCTCGTTCGGCTCGGCTACCCGCCCGCGGTCATCTACAAGCGCGACCGGGCGCGGTATCTCCGTGCTCTGCACCGTGCGGACGAAGGCGACCCAGGCCCGCTCGGCGAGATGCTCGCGCGCGCGATTCTCGCCAGCCTGCATCGGTTCGTCATACCGGCGGTAGCCGGCCCGGCGCGACTGGTACCGCTGGCCGCACTGGAGACTCCCGATCTGAAGGGGTCGGCGCTACGGGCCGCGGCCGCGCGTGGGCGGCTCCGCGCCACCCGAGGGTCCGACGGCCACTGGCGCAGTACCCGCCAGTGGGTCGACGAATACCGAGCAAGCCGATACCTGCGTGGCGGCGAAACTCGCTGAGGGGCGATCCGCCGTCCATCTTATCGCAGGCGAAGGTTCCGGCCTTGCGTCGCGGCAGGCGCTCCGGGCACCTTGTGGGAGCGATGCAAACGGACCGAGAGCCGACCCTGCTGCTGCGGGGCGGACATGTCATTGATCCGGCGGGGCGGGTGGACGGCATCGCGGACGTGGTGGTTGCCGGCGATCGTGTCGCAGCCGTCGTGCCGGACGGCGCCGCGCCGGAGGCCGCTCCTGCCACGGTCGTGGACTGTACGGGCCGTTACGTGTGCCCGGGCTTGGTGGACCTGCACGGCCACTACTATGAGGGCAGCCTGTTCGGCATCGACCCGCGCGCGGCACTGCGCGGCGGGGTGACCACGGCGGTCGACGCCGGCACCTGCGGCTGCGTCAACTTCGCCGAGTTCCGGCGCACCGCCATCGACGGCGCCGCGCTGCGCGTGCTGCCGTTCATCCACATCGGCTGCCTGGGCATCCCCACCTCTACGCTCGGCGAGTTGCGCGACCTGCGCCATGCACGCCCGCGCGAGACCGCTGCGGCGATCCTCGAGCACCGCGACATCGCCCTGGGGGTGAAGTTCCGCGCCGGGGTGATGGCCGAGGGCCACAACGTGGAGGCGGTGGAGCTGGCTTTGCAGGCGGCCGATGAGGCCGGCACGCGGGCGATGGTGCACATCAGCGTGCAGGGCGCCACCCGCGAGGTGCTGGCCCGCCTGCGGCCCGGCGATATCGTTACCCACTGCTTTACGGGGCGCGGCGACGGCATACTCGATGGCGCAAGCGGGGCGCTGCGTCCGGAGGCGCTGGCGGCGCGTGGCCGCGGCGTGGTGTTCGACGTCGGCCACGGCTCCGGCAGCTTTCGCTGGGAGACCGCGCTGAAGGCGTTCGAGCATACCTTCTACCCGGACACCATCAGCACCGATCTGCACCGCTACAATGTCGAGCAGGTGGTGTTCGACCTGCCCACCACCATGTCCAAGTTCCTGCTGCTCGGCATGAGCCTCGCCGAGGTGGTGGAGAAGGCCACCCTGGCGCCGGCACGCGCCATCGGCCGCGCTCCCGAGTTGGGCACCCTGCTGCCGGGCGCCAGCGCCGACGTGCTGGTATTCGCGGTGGAGGAGGGCGAGTTCCGGTTCCGCGACTCGCACTGGCAGGAACGGGTCGGCGAGCGCCGCCTGCGCCCCGAACTGGTCGTATGCCGCGGGCGCCAGGTGCGGCCCGCCGAAGTACCGGTGCGCCTGCGCCGCCTGACCGCCTGGGACCACGAAGCCTACGCCACCATGCGCACGGCCGCCGCGGCCGCCGGCAACTACTGACCTCACGGCGCCGAACCGGTCCCAGCCGCTCCGGCGGAAGGTCAGGCCGGCGCCACCGCCGTCTACGAGTGCCCGGCCGGGAGGTGGGTGGTGAGGAAGTGGAGGGCGTTGTCGGCCAGCACCGCGGCGATCTGGTCGGCCGGGTAGCCGCGCTCGGCCAGGATTGGCGCCAGCCGTCCGAGGTCGGCGATCGAGGTGAGTTCGCGTGGGGTCTGGTTGGAACCGAAGCCGCCGTCGAGGTCGCTGCCGACCGCCACCTGGTGCGCGTTGCCGGCAAGCTGGCAGATGTGGTCGACGTGGTCGGCCAGCGCGGACATCGGCACCAGGTCGGTACTGGATTCGCCGCGTACCCAGCCGGGGTGGAGCATCCAGGCATCGCACGCCACCGCCACGATGCCGCCGCGGTCGAGCACCAGGCGCATCTGGCCGTCGCTGAACTGGCGCCCGCCGGGCACCAGGGCGCGGCAGTTCTGATGGCTGGCCAGCAGCGCACCGCCGTAGTGGTCGAGCGCTTGGTGGAAGGCGCGGTCGGACAGATGGGTGACGTCCAGGATCAGCCCAGCCGCCTCGAACGCGGCCAGCAGCTCCCGCCCGGCCGGTGTCACGCCGCCGTCGGTGCCGGTGCCGCCGGCATAGCGCCCCAGCCCGTAGTGCACCAGGCTGGCCACGCGCAGGCCGGCGTCGTACCAGCGCTGCACGTGCTCGGGCGAAATGATCGGGTCGCTGCCCTCCATGGCCAGCACGACTCCGACGCGCTGCTCGCCACCGCCGCGCCAGCGCTCGGCGTGGGCGCTCACCGCGGAGGAGGACGCCAGCAGGGCCACCTCTCCCGCCTCCGCCAGCGTGCGGTACCAGGCGAGTTGCCCGGCGGCCACCGCGGCGGCCGCGGCCGGCGTAGGATAGTCGAGCAGGTTGCCGTGGATGGCGGTCTCGCCCACCGGAGTGCGCGCGATCAGCGTGGCCAGGCACAGGCCCACTCCGCCGGTCCGCATCTCCGGCAGGGTGGTGGTGGCCAGGCCGCGTCCGCCGTGGTCGGTCAGCCCCTGTTCGCCGCGGTTCAGTTGCGCCAGCGGCAGGGTCAGGTCGCGCTTGTATCCGAGCGCGTTCCAGGCGAGATCCAGGTGGCAGTCGACGATCAACGGCGAAGGCGTGGCCATGTGGTACAGTGCACAGCAACGTGCGCGTTACGTCCAGTGTCCACTACATCAGCCGCCGCTCGCCGGTGCTCTCCCGCCGCGGCATGGTGGCTTCGTCATCGCCGCAGGCATCGCTGTTCGGCCTGCAGATGCTGTCCGCGGGCGGCACCGCCGCCGACGCCGCGGTAGCGGCCGCGGCCGGGCTGCAGGTCACGATGCCGTGCCAGACCGGTCTCGGCGGCGACTGCTTCGTGCTCTACTACGAGGCGGCCACCGGCACCGTCCACGCCCTGAACGGCTCCGGGCGCAGCGCCGGGCAGCTCAGCCTTGAGTTGCTGGCGCGGCAGGGGCTGGGCGGCGCGCTGCCCGTCGATCACGCGCACAACGTCACCGTGCCCGGCGCACCCGCGGCGTGGGAGGACGTGCAACGCCGTTTCGGCACGCTGCCGCGCGAGCGGGTGGTGGCGCCCGCTGCCGCGCTGGCCGAGGAGGGCTACCCGGTCGCACCGCTCACCGCCGCCTTGTGGGAGGGCGGCGCCGCGCCGCTGATGAGCGCGCGGCACGGCGGCGAGCTCCTGCTCAATGGCCGCGCGCCGCGCGCCGGCGAGGTGATGCGGATCGCCACCCTGGCAGCCACCTTGCGCACTTGGGGCGAGAGCGGCGCGGCGCCGTTCTACACCGGCGCGATCGCGGAGCGCGTGGTGGCGGAGGTCGGCGCAGCCGGCGGGATGCTGGCGCCGGCGGACCTGGCGGCGCACCGCAGCGCGTGGGTGCAGCCGCTGTCGGTCGACTACCGCGGCCGGCGCATCTGGGAATGCCCGCCAAACGGCCAGGGGCTGGCGGTGCTGGTCGCGTTGCGGCTTCTGGCGCAGTTCGACCTTGCGGCGGAGCACGGCGCGCACGCCGGCGCCGACCGTTACCACCTGGCCATCGAGTGCATGCGGCGTGGGTTCGCCGCCGCGGCGCGCTGCGTGGCCGACCCCGAGCACGCCGAACTGCCGATCCGGCAGCTTCTGAGCCGCGACTACGCGGCCGCGGTGGCGCGCCACATCGATCCGCGCCGGGCGAGCGCGCCGCCACCCGGCGGCGAGGAGCCGGTGGCGCCCGGCGACACCGTGTACCTGTGCACGGCCGACGCCGCCGGCAACGCATGCTCGTTCATCGGCAGCAACTACATGAGCTTCGGCACCGGCATCGTGCCGGAGGGGTGCGGCTACGCGCTGCAGAACCGCGGCGCCGGCTTCGTGCTGGAGCCGGGCCACGCCAACAGCCTGGCACCGGGCAAACGTCCCTACCACACCATCATCCCCGGCATGATGACCAACTCCGACGGCGGCCTGCAGGCGGCGTTCGGGGTGATGGGCGGTTTCATGCAGCCGCAGGGGCACCTGCAGGTGGTGTCGGCGCTGCTGGACGACGGCGTCGATCCGCAAGCCGCGCTTGACCGCCCGCGTTTTCAGCTCGCGGCCGGCAGCGTGGCCGCTCTGTCCGGCGCCGCGGTCCGCCTCGAGGAAGGGCTGGAGGCGGTAGCCGACCAACTGCGGGACCGTGGCCATCGCGTGCAGCTGGCGGCCGGGGATGCGCGGCTCGGGTTCGGGCGCGGACAGGCGATCTGGCGTACCGGCGAGGGCGTGCTGTGGGGCGGCAGCGACCCGCGCGGCGACGGCTGCGCCCTGGGGCTACCCGGCTAGCAGCAGCAGAGATCGCTCAGCGGTAGCGGTCGATCAGCCGGTCTACCTTGGGCTTGTCGAAGCCGACCACGATGGTGCCATGGAAGTCGAGCACCGGGACCGCGGTCTGGCGCGACTTGTGCAGCATCTCGCCGGCCTTGCGGTCGTCGCGTGACACGTCGTAGTCGACGAACTTCACCCGCCGCTGGCGCAGGTAGCTCTTGAGTTGATCGCAGAACGTACACGTAGGCGTTGAGTAGATGCGAACCGCCATAATGCCCATCATTATATCATGACGGCCAGCGATCGCCCCAACGTCATCGTCTTCTTCACCGATCAGCAGCGCTGGGACACCGCCGGGGTGCACGGCAACCCGGGCCGCCCCGGTTGACGGCTGCGGCGGTGGGCGTCACGGTAGCGGAGTGAACGAGTCCGCGCCGCGCAGCCCTGAAACCTCGTGGAAGGCGACGGTGCGCCGGCTGGAGCGGGAAGAGGCCAGACTGGCGGCCTGCGTCGCCGACGACGAATGGCGATTCGCCGGCCTGAAGAACCTGGACCATGTGTTCGGTCTGTGCGCGACCCGCTTTTCCCTGGCGCTGCACATACTCGAAGGGGTGCGCGCAAGCGGCGAACCGGCGCCGCGGCTGTACCGCCGGGCGCGGCAATGCGCGGTCAGCGGACTGGCACTGCTGGAGGAACTGCAGGCGACCGGCATCTCATCCGACCAGCGCGAACTGATCGCCGGCGACCCCGGTTACCGACACGCCCGTGAGTTGTTCCAGGAACTGGTGGTGCGCGGCGGCGGTGCACTGCTGGAACCGGAGCAGGCCGCCGCCGCGACATCGCGCGAGCTCGCGCGCATCGTCACGGCGGCGCTGCGCAAGTATGCCGCCCGCGACGATACCTACGCGCCGCTATTCCACTCCGAGCGCCTTCCGCTGCCGTTGCGCCGCTTCCTGCGTTCGATGTTCGCCAACGTCGCGCCCGAGAATGAGCCCGATCCACCGTACGGCATTGAGCGCGAGGAGGACCAGGAGCTGCTGGCGGCAGAGCGCATCCGGCTGCCCCTTTCGCAGGCGATCCTGCTGTTCGAAAACGAGATTCTGCCGCCGCTGCAGCAACAGTTGGCGGCCAACCCGGGCGACCCGCGGCTGCAGCAGGAGATTGCCCGCATCGAGCATCAGCTCGATGAGCTGCGCCGCACGCGCTTCATTCCCCGCTCCACGCCGATCGTGCTTGAGAAGGGGTTCTATACCGAGTGGTTCAGCGGTTTTACGGCGGATGGCGAAGCGCTGGTGAGCGTACCATTGCGGGTCACCTTTCGCGGCGGCACCAATCTGGACCGCATGCAGGAACTGATCACGGCCGAGATCGCCCGCCGCACCGCCGGGCGCGGCATCTGTCCCGAACTCGACGCTGCCTACCAGTACCTGCGCTCCCTGGAGAGCGGTATCTACGGCAGCAGCCGGACGCCGAGCCTGCGTCTGAACGCGCGGCGCGGATTCCGCATCCTGAAGCAATCGGTGCCGGCGCTGGCGCGGCTGGAGGATCGCGACGAATTGCGCCGCTTGCTGGCACTGGTGGCGGCGTCGTCGCGCTGGCGCGCCGAGCGCCAGATAGAGGCGGTGCTGGCATCCGGGCGCCTACCGCCGCAACTGCAGGGCGAGCGATGACCGCCGATGCGGCTGCCACGCGGCCGGCTGCCGTGCCGGGGCGTGAGACTGCTGCGACGGCGGCACCGAGTGCCGTGCAGCGCCGTCCGCTGCTGCCGCTGTCGGTCGGCCATTTCTGTGTCGACTCCTACGCCGGCATGCTTGCGCCGATGGTGCCCCTGCTGCAGGAACGGCTTGGACTCAGCTTGGCCGCCACCGCCACCATCGGCGCGGTGATGGCGTTCAGCAACCTGTCGCAGCCGCTGTTCGGCCTGCTCGGCGACCGCCTGCGGCGGCGCAACCTGGTGCCGGCGGGAGTGCTGCTGGCGGCGGTATGCATGCCGCTGATGGGGGTGACAGCGAGTTTCGCCCTTACCCTTGTTGTGATCGCGGCGGGCGGCCTCGGCGTTGCCGCGTTTCATCCGCAGTCATTCGTTATCGCCGGCGACCTGAGCGGGGCGCGGCGGGCGTTCGGAATCGCGCTGTTCGTGTTTGCCGGTACGGTCGGGCTGGCCACCACGCCAACCTGGCTCACGTTCACGGTCGATGCATTCGGGACCAAGGTACTGCCGCTGGCCGCGCTGCCGGGCGTGGCGGCGGCGCTGGCGATCTGGCGCTGGGTTCCGCTGCGCGCGGATCCGGCGCAGGATCAGGGCTGGCGCGCGGTGGGCGCCCAGCTCACCGCCAGCCTGCGTCCGCTGGCCACGATTCTCGCGGTCGTGGTACTGCGCAACGTCACCTTCCTCGGCTTCAACCTGTTCATTGCCATCCTGAACCGCGATCGCGGCATGGGCCTGATGGCGGGCGGCATCGCCCTGTCGGTGTACAGCCTGGCCGGGGTGCTGGCCAGCCTGGGGGTGGCACGGATCGCCGATCGCACCGATGCGAAGCCGCTGGTGTGGGGGTCGCTGGCGGCGGCCGCACCGTTTCTGTTCGCCTACGCGCTGGTGCCGGGGCCGGTGTCGCTGCTGCTGTTGGCGGCCGGCGGCGGCCTGCTCGGCTCCAGTACGTCGGTAATGGTGGCGCTCGCCCAGCAGGCGGCGCCCGGACAGCGCGCGCTGGCCTCCAGTTTGCCGCTGGGGATGAGCTGGGGGCTGGCCAGTCTCACCCTGCCGCTGCTCGGCTGGATTGCCGATCTGGCCGGCGTCACCGTCATGCTGAGTGCGCTCGGCTGGCTGCCGCTGGTAGCCGCCGCCATCGCATTCCGCTTCCTGCCCCCGCGTGACACACCCTCACGTGCCGATACGCCGGCCGCCGCAGGCTCCACCGCCACAGCGGGCCGCTGACGCGCACCGCGGCGCGCGGGCGCCGGTAGCCGTCAGCGGAGCTCCTGGCTCAGGAAGCGAGTGACCGCCGCGGTGAGCGCCGGGACCATGGCGGGCGCGTGGATGGCGCCGGCCAGCTCGTGGCGGTCCGCGCCGCGCAGGTCGAGCAGTTGCTTGCGCGGGCTTCCGAGGCGCGCATGGGCGGCCTTGATCGCGGCCACCGACACCACCTCATCCTGTTCCGTGTAGACCACCAGCGTGGGGCAACGGATCGCCTCCAGCGCGGCGCGCCTGGCGTCGTGGACCGCCTGCATCATCGGTATCAGCGAGCGCGAGTGGTGGCGGGTGGTCCAGTAGCGGTCTTCCCTCTCGTCGCGCCCGGACAGGTCGCGGTAAGGGCCCACCAGCAGCCGGGCGAGCAGCGGACCGGCGGGCGTCAGCAGCAGGCTCACGCCGCGGTTGCGCGGCCAGAAGTTGGGCGCCAGCAGCACCAACGCCGCGACCGACGGGTGGCGAGCGACCTCAGTCCTCTGAGCCATCTCGGACACGGCCAGGGCGGCGCCGGTGGACATTCCGATCAGCACTACCCGCCGCCCGATCGCCGCGCCCACCTGTAGCGCCTCGGTCACGTCCCGCCGCCAGCATGCCAGGGTGGCGGCGCCGATGGCATCGGAGCCCAGCCCGCTGCCGGTCAGGCGGGTGCAGAACAGGTTGGCGGCCAGCCGCCCGGCGATCTGCTCCGGCACCGGCGCGGTGGCCTGACGGCTGCCGGTGTAGCCGTGGACGTACACCAACGCCACGTCGGTCCGGCATGGCGCGCCGCCGTTCCACACCACCAGCTTCTCGGTGCCGGGCGTGATCGGGTGGCCGGCCGCCGTCGCCGCGGACGCTTCGGACGCCTGCAGCCACCGTTCGATGTCACCAGGACGCCGGGGCACGAACGGGCCTGGAGGGTGCGCTGCGGCAGAGCGCCGCCCCGGAACGCGGCGGCCGGCGACCGAACCTTGGCAGCGGTCCGTCATCGGGCGCGCCGGCAACGGTGGCAGCCTCGCCCGTTGCGCGGCTCCCGCCGGTGTGAGCCCGCCGCCGCCGCGGCCGGGCGGATCGGCGATCGCGCCGGACGCGCGCAGTGCGCCGCCGCCCACGGCCCTCACTCCGGCGGCGGCATGCCGAGGTCGTCGGCGTGTACCCAACCGAAGTGGCGGTAGCTGCCCTGTACGCGCACGTCGTACCAGTGGCCGACGCCGCCGCGGGCATAGAGCGTGTCCCCCTGGCGCAAGTGCAGGCGCACGGTGGAACTGCGATCGGGCCCGGCGTGCAGCGCGATCCCGGAGCGAGGTGCACGCAGGATCATCGCCTCGATCGGCATCGTATCCCAGCGGTCGAACGGATCGCGCTGATCGAGGAAGGCGAGGATGCCTGCCACCAGCCCGGCGGCCGCCTGCTCGGGGTGGGCAAGGAGGTATTCGCGATCGGTGCCGTTGCTGAGATAGCCCATCTCCAGGATTGCCGCCGGGGTGGTCAACGTAATCGCATGACGGTAGCGGTAGCTGTTGAAAGCGTAGTAGCCGCGCATTCGGTACGTGACGCCGTTCAGGTCGCGCGGCAGCCCGGTCGCTTCGCCGTAATGTTCGAGCAACGCGGCGACCAGGTCCCGCGATGCCGGCGATGCCCGCCACGGTGGCGAGATCTTGTAGCCGCGCACTCCGGTGTGGGTGCTGCCGTCGGCATGCACCGACACGAACGCATCGGCGGCGAACCCGGGCGGGACGGTGGCCGGCAGCACCGTGACTTCGATACCGGCGTCCTCCAGGAGCTCGGCGGCCGCCTCCGCCACGGCGCGATTGACCTCGACCTCCGTGATGCCGGCTGCGTAAGCGCCGGTGGAACCGCGCAACCGGCTCAGTTCTGCCGGCAACTGCGCGGAGTCGAGGTGGCCGATCTGGAGCCCGACCCGCCACGGCGCCCCGGCGCCGGGCACCGCCACCGCCGCCTTGGGAGCCGGTGTCGAGGTCGGCTCCGGCTGCGGGCGCGCGGGGCCGGACCGGGTCAGCGCCGGCGCGTGCGGACTTGCCAACAGCATCGCGGCGCCGGCGGCGACAATGACCGCGAACAGGACGGCGAGGTTGCGGAGCATGCGGCGCCCGCTGCTGCCGCGTGGCCGGTCGACTGGCCGGTTCGGCGTGGCGCTGCTGTCCGGCCCCAGTGTTGCAGGGGTGCCGTCTCGATCCACGGTATTCATTATAACGCCTGGAACGCTGTCCGGCGTATCGCTATGCTGAGGCGGTGCATGCGATTGTAGTGGGTCAGGGCGCGGAGGCGCCGTTGCAGTGGCGGGAGGTGGCGGATCCGGAACCGAAGCCGCACGAGGTGCTGGTCAGGATTCACGCCACGGCGGTGAACCGCGCGGATTTGGCGCAACGGCGCGGCGGCTATGACCCGCCGCCGGGGGCGCCGCCCTACCTGGGCCTGGAGATGGCCGGCGAGGTGGCCGCCGTCGGCGCGCGGGCGGCGGGGTTCGCGGTCGGCGACCGGGTGTATTCCATCCTCGGCGGCGGCGGCTATGCCGAGGCGGTGGCCGCCGATGCGAGCTACCTGATGCCGATGCCGGACGCGTTGAGCTTCGCCGAGGGCGGCGGGCTGCCGGAGGTGTTCCTCACCGCCTACGTCAACATGTTCATGGAAGCGGGGCTCACGGCGGGCGAGACGGTGCTGATCCACGGCGGCGCAAGCGGGGTCGGTACGGCAGCCATTCAGCTTGCCCGCCACGCCGGCGCCCGGGTGTGCGTAACGGCGCGCTCGGAAGCCAAGCTGGCGGCGTGCCGGCAACTGGGCGCCGAGGTTGCGGTCAACCACACGACCGGGCGGTGGGAGGAGAAGATCGGCGCGGCGGCCGGCGGCGTCGACGTGATCCTGGACTGCGTCGGCGCCAGTTACCTGGGCCGCAACCTGGCCCTGCTGCGCGAGCGCGGGCGGCTGGTATTCATCGCCACGCTCGGCGGCAACGTGGCCGAGTTCCGCATCGGCGACCTGATGCGCAAGCGGCAGCGGCTGATCGGCTCGGTGCTGCGCGCCCGCACCGCCGAAGAGAAGGCCGCCATCAGCGCCGGCTTTCAGCGCGACTTCGGAGCAGCGGTGGCGGCGCGCGACATCCTGCCGGTCATCCACACGGTGATGCCGGTGCAACAGGCGCAGCAGGCGCACGACCTGGTGGAGCGCTACGACAACATCGGCAAGGTGGTGCTCGCCGTCCGCTGACTTGCCCGCGGGTCAGGTGGTGCGCGCCGGCTTCAGGTGCTGCTCCTGGCCGAGCCCGGTCACCCGGTAGGTGATCTGCTCCTGCTCGCCGCGCGGCTTCAGCCCCGCCACCATGAAGTTGTTGTAGGGATCGGTGGGCTTCACGAACGTCGGCCGCATTGATGCCTCGTGGTAGCCGATGCGCACCGACCGCCGCCACTTGTCGGTGCGGTTCATGTCGGACCAGTGGATGGCCAGGTAGCTGAAGAAGACCACGTCTCCGGCCTTGGCCGATACCGGCACCGACGGTGTCCTGCTCGGGTGATACTCCTCCGGCGGCAGGTAGGGCCGGGTGTGGGCGCCGGTAATGTGCTCCAGGGGGCCGGCCTTGTGGCTGCCCGGTACCACCTGCAGGCAGCCGCTCGCTTCCGGCGCGTCGTCCAGGTGTAGCAGGCAGTCCACGAAATCGGGACCGTCATGCGGGTAGAACGGGTAGTCCTGGTGCATCGGGAACGGGGTGCCGCGTTCCGGCGGCTTGGCGTGCAGAATGGTGCCGTGCCATTGCACGTTGGATCCCACCAGCGCGCGTACGCATTCGGTCAGGCGGCGGTGGAAGATCACCCGTCCCCACGCCGCCGAGTAGAAGTGCGGATTGCCGACGAATACGGCGCGGGTCTGTTCCTGCTCGCCCGCCGGCAGGTAATGGTCGCGCCACGGCCCCTTCCAGCCTATGCTGTCTTCGCCCCACCACTCCTCGACGATCTGGTCCATGTCGTCGCTGAGTTCGCGAAGTTCCTCGTCGGTGAAGATATCGGAGACGCGGAGATAACCCTCTTCCCGGTACGCCTCCACCTGTTCTGCCGTCAACATCAGGCCCGCAAGCGTACCGTTCCGCCCGTGGCATGTCGAGGTCGACCGCTCCGGTTGGCTCCGGTTGGCTCCGGTTGGGTCAGGAAATCAGCGGCTCCAACCCATTTCGGGAATGCCGTCGACCACTTCGAAGGTGCTGGCGTCGCGGAAGGTGCGCCCGTAGCGGTCGGTGGTGACCACCTCGAGGGTGTGCAGGCCGACGGCCAGATCGGCGGGCAGGTCGGCGCGCCACAGGTGGTTGGAGCGCGTGGCGAGCATCCAGTCCCGGAACGGCCCCGCCACGCCGCTCCAGCGCACGCCCTGCCAGATGGTGAAGCCGGCGGTGTCGTCGCCGCCGCGGTCGCTGCGCACCGCCATGCGGCCGTTGGTGGACTGCTTCGCCAGCGCCCACGGGTCGGCGTATTCGACGCCGCTCAGCGGCCCCTCGCCCTCGCCCGGCTGGGTACGCACCGCCATGATCGGCGGTCCGCCGTTCACCGAGACCGACACCGTGCTCTCCTTGGAGCCGTTCCAGACGTTGACCGCCACCCAGGTGCCGCCGCGCAGGTCGCGCACGGTCAGCATGTTCATGTCGCCCAGGTCGTTGATGGTCACCGGCGGCACCACGTCGGAGGGCGCGCCGTGTTGGTCCACGTAGGCGAGCAGGTCCTCCGCCCAACTCCGGAACCGCGGCGTGTTGAACGAGGCGTGCAACTGCCGGTCGGGGCTGCCGCCGAAGGTGAGGTAGGTGTCGACATAGTCGGCGCCGTCGAAGTCGAGCTGATAGTAGCCGCGCGGCGCGCCGAGCCGCTGGGTGGCGTGCGGGATGCCGGCGTCGTCCAGGTCGCCGGCCCACCATGAGCCGGACACCGCGCCGGTCACGATCTGGTGGAACCTCGCCGGGCCGGTGCCGGTGTGCTCCCGCCAGCCCTCGAAGTGTTCGCCCGGCACGATCTGCTCGGTGGTGTGAGTGTGCCCCGACAGCCCGAGGGCCGGCCGGTCGCCAATGATGGCGTACAGTTCATCCAGGTTGTCCGTCTGGTGCTTCTGCTGCGCGGCGTCGGTATAGGTCACGAACGGTATGTGCGCGCTGATTACCAGCAGCTTGTCCTCCGGTACGTGCGCTAGGTCGTTGCGCAGCCATTCGAGCTGGCGCTCAGCGATCACGCCGTTGTAGGTGGGACGGCGCGCCGGGTTGCAGAACGCGTGGTCGTCGATGCCGTTGCACGGGTAGCGCACGTTGTCGAGCACGATGAAGTGTATGCGCCCGATGTCGAACGAGTAGTACTCCGGCCCCCACTCGCGTCGGAAGGTGTCGAACGAATGCGCGTCGTGCTCGGCGTCCCAGTCCAGGTCGTGGTTGCCGCCGACGTAGTACTGCGGTACGCCGCCGGCCGCGACGATCTTCTTGAACCGTCCGAACAGCGACAGGTCGTCACCCATGATGTCGCCCTCGAACAGCAGGCACTCCACGGTCGAGTTGTCGCGCGTCACCAGCATCTTGCCGACCGTGTCGCGTACGTAGGAGACCTCCTGGTTGGTGTACGGCTGCGGGTCGCCGAACGCCAGGCACTGGAAGCGGTCGCCCACCGGATCCTCGATCAGCGGAAAGTTGATCTGCCCCGGCAGCGGGCCGGTGGGAGCGATGCCGCCGTAGCGCAGCGGCGGCGAGCCGTCGATCTTGTGGATGTAGGCGAATTGCGGAACCATCTCCGCGCTGACCGGGGTGGCGTAGCCGGCCGGCTTGGTAATGAACAGGTTCATGTCGTCGTAGGCGGGAATCTCGTAACTGCCGCCGGCGCTGGTGGCGACCACCTCGCGCCCGTTGGAGACCAGTACGCCGGCCACGCCGCGTTCGCCAGGGTCGAGCAGGGAGTTGCGGTTGGCGTCCAGGAACACGGAACCGCGGGCCATGGTGGCCGCCGCGTCGGTGCCGGTCGTCTGCACGGAGCCGATGTAGCTCGGATCCCTGGCGAGCGCGTCGCCTGCCAACGCGACCAGTAGCAACGGCAGCAGAACACGCGCGCCCCTTCGAACGCGTAAACGCTGAATTTCGGTCAAGGCGATGGATTCCTACCCGCTGCCTGGTTCAACGGGGGAGTCTCGCTGGCGATTCGGATCCTCCTGGTCGCGAAGCTGCACGTAGTGGCGGATCAGGCCGCTGGTGGACGAGTCGTGGGCCGAGTCCCGATCCGCGTCCGGCGTGCCGCCGGCCAGTTCCGGCAGGATGGCGGATGCCAGCTGCTTGCCCAGTTCCACGCCCATCTGGTCGAACGAGTTGATGTTCCAGATCACGCCCTGGGTGAAGATCTTGTGCTCGTACAAGGCGATCAACGCACCCAGGGTGGCCGGCGTGAGCTGCCGGAACAGAAAGGAGTTGGTCGGCTTGTTGCCGGCGAACGTCTTGGCCGCGGCGAGCAGGTCCAGGTCCTCCTCCGTCACGCCGTCGGCAGCCAGTTCGGCGCGCGCCTCGGCGGTGGTGCGGCCACGCATCAGCGCCTCGGTCTGGGCCAGAAAGTTGGCGACGAGGATGTCGTGGTGCCCGCCTAGCGGGTTGTGGCTGCGCGCCGGCGCCAGGAAGTCGCACGGCACCAGGTCGGTGCCCTGGTGGATGAGCTGGTAGAAGGCGTGCTGGCCGTTGGTGCCGGGCTGGCCCCAGATCACCGGTCCGGTGCCGTAGTCGACCGCGCCTCCCGCCTTGTCGACGCTCTTTCCGTTGCTCTCCATGTCGCCCTGCTGCAGGTAGTCGGCGAAGTGGCGCAGGTACTGATCGTAGGGCAGGATAGCGTGCGTCCGGGCGCCGAAGAAGTTGCGATACCAGATGCCGAGCAGCGCCATGATCACCGGGATGTTGCGTTCGGGCGGGGTGTGGCGGAAGTGCTCGTCCGCCTCGTGGGCGCCGGCGAGCAGCTCCTCGAACCGGTCCATGCCGATGGCGAGGGCGATCGGCAGGCCGATGGCCGACCACAGCGAGTAGCGCCCGCCGACCCAGTCCCAGAACTCGAACATGTTGTTGGTGTCGATGCCGAACGCGGCCACCGCCTCGGCGTTGGTGGACAGGGCGGCGAAGTGGCGGGCGATTGCGCTCTCGTCGCCGGCGGCGCGCAGCAACCACTCGCGCGCGGAGGCGGCGTTGGTCATCGTCTCCTGGGTGGTGAAGGTCTTGGAGGCGACCAGGAACAGGGTGGTGGCGGGGTCGAGGCCCTTCAGGGTCTCGGCGATGTCGGTGCCGTCGACGTTGGAGACGAAGTGTACGCGCAGGTGGGAGGCGGCGTACGGGGTGAGCGCCCCGACCACCATCCGCGGACCGAGATCCGACCCGCCGATGCCGATGTTGACCACGTCGGTGATCGCCTGCCCGCCGTAGCCGCGCCAGGCGCCGGAACGCACCCGCTCGCTGAACGAGCGCATCTTGCCGAGCACCCGGTTGACCTCCGGCATCACGTCGACGCCGTCTACCGTGATTAGCCGGCCGGAACGGTTGCGCAACGCCACGTGCAGCACCGCACGCCCCTCGGTGGTGTTGATCCGGCCGCCCGTGAACATCGCTTCGATGGAAGCCGGCAGGCCGGTCTGGCGCGCCAACTCCAGCAGGAGATCCATCGTTGCCCCGGTGATGCGGTTCTTGGAGTAGTCGAACAGAATGTCCCCAAAGCGCACCGAGAAGCGGTCGAAGCGGCCGGGGTCGGTTGCGAACAGCTCGCGCATGTGGCGGCCGTCGATGGCGCGCCGGTGCGCGGCCAGGTCACGCCACGCCGGCAGCTCGGTCAGTGCAGACACTTTGTTCCTTCTCCTCGGGCGGGAGGATCAGCCGTCGACCTGCTGCAGCGCCTTCGGCACGGTGGCCTCGGGGCGGACGTTGTACCACACCCCTTCCAGGTTGCCGTTCTCGTCGACCAGGAACGAGGAACGCTTGATGCCGATCGAGGTGCGCCCGTACATTTTCTTCTCGCCCCAGGCGCCGTACGCCTCGGCAATGCTGTGGTCGTCGTCGGCGAGCAGCGGGAAGCCGAGTTCGAACTTGTCGTCGAACTTCTTCTGGTCCTCCGGCACGTCGGGGCTGATGCCGACCGCCGCCAGGTTGCGGCTGGCCAAGTCGTCGCGGGCGTCGCGTACGGCGCACGACTGGCGTGTGCAGCCGGGGGTATCGGCGCGCGGATAGAAGTAGATCAGGAGCTTCTTGCCGCGGTAGCCGGACAAGGTGTGGACGTTGCCGTCCTGGTCGCTGAGCGAGAAATCGGGAGCGGGATCGCCTTTCTGCAACATGATGGCCGCAATATACCGCGTGCCGGCCGCGCCCGTGAACTGTCCGAAGGGGCACGCGTGATATGGTACCCGTCGTCATGAGCCGGAAAGGGGCATCGGGGCACGATGCGGAGAGCAGGAAGTTCGCGGCGCCGCCGCTCTCGGGAGCGTTCGCGCAGCCGCGGTCGGCCAGGAAGCTGCTCGGCCTGCTGGCCGTGTTCGGGCCGGCGGCGATCGTGGCGTCGGTCAGTATCGGCGCCGGCGAGACGATCGTGGTGGTGCGCGCCGGGGCATGGGCGCGCTACGGGCTGCTGTGGCGGGTGCTGCTGAGTTGCGTGGTCAAGGGCGTGTTTGCCACCTACCTGCTGGGGCGCTATACGGCGGTCAGCGGCGAGCACATCGGCCACCGCCTGGTGCGGCTGCCGGGGCCGCGCGGCTGGCTGCTGGTGGTGATCGTGGCGCTGGAGATGATCGGCGCGCCGCTGGTGTGGGTGCCGATCGCCAAGCCGTGCGGCGACCTGTTCCACTACCTGCTGCAGGGCGTACTGCCGGCGGCGATCCCGACCCCGGTGTACGAGAACCTGATCACCTGCGCCTTCATCGCGCTCGCCCTGGCGTTCTGCCTGCGCCTGTTGTACGAGAAGCTGGAGAAGCAGCAGATCGTGATCTGCAGCATCCTGGTCGCCGGCACCGTCGTCGGCACCCTGATGGTGCAGCCCGATCTCGGCGCGGCGCTGCGCGGAACGCTCGGCTTCGGCCAACTGCCGGAGTTTCCGGACTGGGCGCCGCGCGACGCGGTCGAGAACCCGCTGCTGACCATGGCCACCGCGTTCGCGTACGTGGGCGGCACCGTGATGAGCTACGTTGCGTACTCAGATTAGAGTGCCGCGCTCCCTGTTCTCCCTGCTCGCCCTTCTGTGGCTGCCCGCGGGCGTGGTCACCTCGGCACTGGTCCGTGGCATGGGAGTCCCTCCCGAGCCGCAGGCGCTGCTGTCGCTGCTGGTGGTCGCGCCCGCCGGCCTGCCGCTGGCGCTCGCCTGCCGGCGCCTGCACCGCAACGGCTTCCGTGTTGCCGCCTGGGCCGCGATGGCCGTGCTGGCGGCCGCCACGGTGGCCGCCACGCTGGTCGCCGGCCTGCTCGGCCCCGCCGCCATCATCATCTACGCCCTCCTCGTCAGCCTTCCCGCCTGGCTCGCCGCCCTCCTTCTCCGCCGCGGGCGGTAGCCAACCGGGCCGCTTGTCAGGGGTTGGGCGGGGAGGTGCAGATCAGGATCTCCAGCGTCTCGTCGCCGGTGTTCTCGACCCCATGCTCGCACCACGGCGGCAGGTGGATGAAGGTGCCGGCGGACACCTCGCGGCGGTCGCCGTTCAGCGTCATGGTGCCGCGCCCGCGCACGATCACGTAGCACTCCTCGGTGTGGTGGCTGCCTGGCTCCAGTACCACGTGCGGCGGCACGTAGAACATCACCAGACCCAGATTCTGCGCCGGTGCGTTCGGGTTGGAGGGATGCACCACGCGCACCCCTACCCCGTCGCAGCCGGGATACTTCACCGGCAGCCCGTCCGCCGCGGTGACCACGTTCGGCGCCGGCGGCGTGGAAGGCCTGGCGACCGGGGGCTCGCCCTCGTAGCCCTTGAATTCGGTAATCCTTGCCATCTCTTGTCCTCCTTGCTCTGGCAACTCTAGAAATCGCGGGCGTAACCGGCGGTCCAGCCGCCGTCCACGGTGAGGATAGCACCATTCACGTAGCTCGCCTCGGGGGCCACCAGGAACAGCGCGGCGGCGGCGATCTCTTCAACCCTCGCCGGGCGACCGAGCGGGATGTGCGACAGCAGGCTGGCGGACTGCTCCGTGAACGCGCCGTCGGCGCCGTAGAACAGGCGCTCGGTGCCGCGCGTCAGGGTGGACCCCGGCGCCACAGCGTTTACCAGGATGCCGCGCGGGCCCAGTTCCAGGGCCATGGAGCGGGTCAGGTTGATCACCCCCGCCTTGGCGGCCACGAACGGCGACTGCAGGCGCAGCGGCACCAGCCCGGCCACCGAGCTGATGTTCACCACTCGCCCGCCGCCGCCCGCCTCCAGCAGCGGCACCGCGGCGCGGCTGACCACGAACACCCCGGTCAGGTCCACCTGCAGGATGCGCTGCCAGTCGGCCAGCGCGAAACGGTCGATCGGCACCCGCTCGCCGCCGCTGTTGATGCCGGCATTGTTGATCAGGATCTGCAGCCCGCCGAAGTCAGCGCCGATCTCCTCGATTACGCCAGCCATCGCCTCGTGGTCGGTGACGTCGGCGTGCCAGCAGCGCCCGCCCAGCTCGCCGGCGGCCCGTTCGCCGGAATCGCGGTCCACGTCCACGATGGCAACGCGCGCGCCGTTGGCCGCCAGCGCACCGGCAATGGCGCGCCCGATGCCCTGGCCGCCGCCGGTCACCAGCGCCACCTGCCCACCCAGGTCAACTTCCATCTTCACCGCTTCCCCGGCGCCGGGGACCGAAGTCGTCCGGGGTCAGCACGGCGCCGTACAGGTGGCCGAACGGGGCTGGGTCGCCATGGTTGGTGTAGTCGACAAAGTAGATGGAGCCGTCGGGCAGCTCCACCCAGGACGAGTAGCCGTTGTCGGGCACGCCGCTGCTGATCTCGCCGTGCCGTCCGTCGCTGTAGGCCACCGGATCGGCGGGCGGATTGGCGCTGATCTCGAGCATGTTGTCGAGCTGGTACTGGTCGGGCAGGCGCCCGCGGCGCGCGTCCCAGTGCCACACGTACTCCGCCTCGTGCTCGTTGCGAATGTGGTAGTTTACGTGCCGGAACCACACCTCGCCGCCGCCCTCCGGCTCGCGCCCGAACCAGGTCTCCTCCAGCGGCCACTCGCGGGTCACCACGCCGTGGATCACCTCTTGGCCATCCACGCTCACCCACATGCGGCCCGCCGTGGCTTGCACGCGTACGGTGTGATACTCGGTCATGTCCACCGGGTGGGCGGCGTCTACCCGCGGGCCGGTGGTAGAACCGTGGAAGCCGGGGTTGGCGCTGCTCGCCGGGCGGCGCCGAAAATCGCACCAGATGGCGTCGCGCAACACGAATACGCAGAACGACACCCGGCTGACGTGCAAGGTGGCAAGCGGCACGCCGGGCGGACCGTCCACCCGCAGGCGCGCCTCCAGCAGGAAGTCGCTGCGCAGGTTCTCCGGTGGCTGCAGCAGGTAGCGGGTGACGCCGCGCGGGCGGTTGGCGATGTGCAGGGCGCCGCCGACCAGGCACACTTCGTCGCCGTAGTGCACCCCGGCCACCTGGTATGCGGTGTCGGCCAGGTCGCCGGCCCAGGCGTGGGTGCCGCGGTTGCCCGCCTGGTTGCGGTAGGTCACCAGCACGCGGCCGTCGCGCAGCTCCCTGGCGTACGGCCGGTCGCCGGAGAACGGCAGCGGCCGCACGCCGCTCCAGGTGCGGCCCAGGTCGTAGGAGAAGGCGACACAGGAGGGGTAGCCGTTGTGGTTCTCCTCGCGCATCACGCACGCCAAGGCGCCGCTGGAGAGCACCACAACCGCGCCTTCGTTGTAGTCGTGGCCGGGATCCTTGGCCACCACGCTCGGTGGATCCCAGGTCAGACCGCCGTCGCGGGAACGGCTGGCCATCACCGCCAGCCGCCAGTTGTCGCGCGGTACCACCTCGGTGGTGGTAATCAGCGCCCCGTCCGCCAGCTCTACCACCCGGTCCGGCTCGATGCCGGGGATGGTGGTGTGGCGCGGCTCGCTCCAGGTGGCGCCCTCGTCGTCGCTGAACCAGATCCACACCCCCGACGGGCGGTCGACGTGGTAGTAGTTGTAGTCGTCGTGGTCGCACACGATCACCAGCCGTCCGCCGCGCAGACGGCTCAGCCGCGGGGTGAGCCAGCGCTCCTCGCCACGGTCGATGCGTGCTTCCGCCACCACCCGCGGGTTGCCCCAGGTGGCGCCGCCGTCGGCACTCTCCAGGGTGGTGATACGGCTCGATTGCTCCGGCCAGTGCTTGTCGCAGTCGCAGAACACCAGCATCAGCCGGCCGGTCGGGAAGTGGATGATATCGGGGTTCTTGGTGAAGCGGTCCGGAATCCGCCACACGTCGAACAGGCGGCCGGTGCCCTCCAGGGTACGCATCCCCATGACCCGCTACCCGTAGTGGCGGATCGTCCGCCGCAGCGCGTCCAGCTGGCTGTCCACCTTGGCCAGCGTCTGGCTGCCGGTCTTGAACAGGCACAGCGAATTGCGCAGCCTCTCGGCGGTGGGGCAGTCGCCGGTGCGGTACGCCTTCACCGCGCCGCGGTAGCGCGGGTCGTGATGCGGCGCGCGCTCCGGGGCACCGTAGAATGACAGGTTGCGGAACACCGGCTCCAGATGCACCGGCACCCACAGCCCGTAGAGGCCGTCGCCGCCGTGCTCGATGAAGGTGCGCCGGAAGCTGCGCCAATCCACCCCCAACAGCTCCTCGTCCAGCTTGCAAGTGAAGCTCCAGTAGCTGTGCGTGGATCCGTCCGGGACCACCGGCGGGATCAGCCACCGGCAACCCTCCTCGCGGATCACCTGCCGGTACTGGTGGGCGATGATGCGGCGCGCCGCCACCAGGTACTCCAACCGCTCGAGCTGGGCCAGGCCGAGCGCCGACTGCATCGCCGACATGCGGAAGTTGTAGCCCATGTGGGTATGGCGCTCGAACGCCCAGTCCTGGCGGATGTCGCGCGGCATCATCGTGGAGCCGGCGCTGGCGCCGAGCGCGCTGTACCCCTGTATCGCCGCCTTGCGCACGCCGGTGGCCAGCTCCTCGTCGGCGGTAATCACCATGCCGCCGTCGCCGCCGCTGGTGATGTGCTTCGAGCCCTGCAGGCTGAAGCTGGCGGCATCGCCGATGGTGCCTGCCAGCCGCCCTCGGTACCAGGCCAGGAAGCACTGCGCGTCATCCTCAATTACCACCAGGCTGTGGTCGCGAGCGATGGCACCGATGGCGTCGAAGTCCGCCGGCAGGCCGAACACGGTTACCGGGATCACGGCGCGGGTAAATTCGGTCACCTTGTCCCGCACGTCGGCCGGGTCGATGGTAAAGGTGTCGGGATCGCAGTCCGCGAACACCGGGACCGCACCGCACTGCAGCACCACGAACGCGGTCGCCGCCATGGTTACCGTGGGCACGATCACCTCGTCGCCCGGCCCGACCCCGGCCGCCAGCAGGCAGGCCAGCATGGTGCCGGAGCCGGAGTTGCACGAGATGGCGTACGGCACCCCGAAGCGCTCGGCGAAGGCGCGTTCGAAGCGCGCCGGCATGTCGGCCGACTCCTTGTTGCCGAAGCCGTCGGCGAGCACCTCGTCCATGTAGCGGCGGTCGGCCTCGCCTACCCGGTTGGGCGGCAGGTGGCGGAAGATCTCCGCGCGGTCCAGCGTTCCCGGATCGACGGTCGCCAGGTTTTCGAGTTCGTGGCTCATGGCTGCTCCTTGCAAGCGCGGCGTCATACGTCGAACCAGGTGCCCTGGATGCAGGTTACGCCGTCGTGGTCCTCGCCGTAGTAGGCGGTGAACAGCCGCCCCGGCTGATATTCGATCGCCGCCGGATAGCCGAGGTTGCCGTTCGGCAGGTCGCCGCGAATCACGATTTCGCCGCTCCACGACGCGCCGTCGTCTTCGCTGACGATGGCGCGGATGCCAAACGGCGCTCGGCGCCGCCCGTAGACGATTGCCACGCGGCCGTCGGCGAGCGCCACGCAGTGGCTGGGATAGCCCCACACCGGCAGCTCCCGCGGCGGCTCCCAGGTGGTGCCGCCGTCGCGCGAGGCGCTCAGGTGGATGCGGCCGTGGTTCTCCTCTCGCGACGCCATCAGAACGGTGCCGGCGGCGGTCTGCCCCGCCGACGGCTCGGAGAAGATCAGCCCCTGCCTGCGGGCCACCTCCACCGGTGCGCCCCAACTGCGCCCGCGGTCGTGCGAGCGGACGCAGAACGAGGACTCCAGCGGACAGTGGTCGTGGCTGCCGAGCGCCAGCAGCAGGTCGCCGTCCGCCAGTTCCAGTGCGCCCTTGGGGCTGAACGCGCCCTGGTAGGGGGCGATGGCCACCTCGGCGGTGTGCTCCCAGGTGCGCCCGCCGTCGCGGCTGACGTGCACCCAGGCGCCGCCCTCGGCGCGCGCGTAGGGATAGGGGTGGTGCCGCCAGTCGCCGTCGCCGCGCACCGGCTGCCAGCCCCGTTCGCCGCGCACAAAGATCTCGCGCTCGCCGCGCGCGGCCAGCGCCTGCGCCTCCTCCAGCGGGTACCACAGAAAGCGCCACTGGTTGAGCAGCACCTCGCCGCTGGACAGGGCGCTGATGCCGGGCACCTCCACGCCGTGCCAGTCGTAGCCGGGCGCCACCCGCGGCGCCGTCCAGGTTTCGCCCCGGTCGCGGGAGCGGGTAATGAAGTTGAGATACTGCGGATCGCCGGGCGGATGCCGGTAAGGCACCCGCTCCAGGCTCTGGGCGAAGGCGACCAGCCAGTCGCCGTCCGGCAGGCGCGTGATGCACGCGTGCGACGAGTAGGCGTGCTGCGCCTTGAAGATGATGGTGGTGCGGCCGATGGCGGCTTGCATCCGGGCCTCCTTGCGCGGGCTACCGGTTCCGAGACCTTGAGTGTAACCTGAAGGGCCATGGAACGCATCACCATCTCGCGCGACGATGACCTGTACGAGGCGTTTGCCGACATTGCACAGACTCCCGACGGCACTCTCGTGGTGACCTACCGCGAAAGCCTGCGCCACGGTCCGCAGCCGTTTTCGCGGGTGGTGGTGCGCCGCAGCCACGACGAGGGGCGCACCTGGGAGCCGAAGCACACCGTGGTGGAGCGCACCGAGGAGCAGCAGCGCGACGGCGAGGGGGTACTCAACTGCTCCCGGCTGATGTGCGCCGCCGACGGCACCCTGTACCTGGCCGTGGACCTGCTGTACAAGCCGGAAGTGGAGCCGGAGCCCGGCATGATCCTGCTATTCCGCAGCGCCGACGCCGGCGCCACCTGGCAGGGCCCGCAGGAAACCGGCATCACGTCCGGCATCGTGCCGTCGATCAAGCAGCTCACCGACGGTGACCTGCTGATCGGCGTGACGCGCATTCTCTTCCCGACTGGCAGGCGCACCGACATGCAGGAACAGCAGCAGGTGTACCGGTCACGCGACCTCGGCGCCACCTGGGAAGGGCCCGCCGAGGTACCGCACCCGGCCACCCCGAGCGCCAACGGGCTGCCGTGGCGTCTGAACGAGGGCGACTTCGCCGAGCTCGATGATGGCACCGTGGTGTGCTACATGCGCGAGGACGCCGAGACGCTGTCCGGCTGGAAGAGCCTGTCGCACGACGGCGGGCGCAGCTGGTCGGTGCCGGTGCGGGCGCAGATGAACGCCTGCCTGGGGCGTCCGTCGGTGGGACGGTTGCGGTCCGGAGAGATCGCCATCACCTACCGCTACGGCGCCGGCGTCTCCCACAGCCTGGCGCTGCACGTGGAAACCCCGGCCGAGGCTGCGCGCACCGCGCCGGTGGATCGCGAGCGCTGGGCCGACGATTTTCACCAGGCGCGCACGGCATTCCTGGACAACGACCGCGCGGTGTGCCCGGACAGCGGCTACAGCGGCTGGGTGCAGTTGGCGAGCGGCGACCTGTACGTGGTCAACTACGTGACCGACGACGCCCCGCGGGCGCAGATCCGCGGCTATCTGGTGAGCCGCTCCGACTGGTACCTCTACCCCGAGGGCGACATCTGGTGGTATCATCCGCGTGACAACGGCGCCTACATCGAAACCGCGCGCGCCCATGCCCAAGCCCAGTATCGGCGGGTACGGCAACGCCCCGGCGGGCGGGTGCCCACCGCCAAGTAAACGCCAAGCGGAGACAGCCATGGCAACAACCTCCCCAACCCAGACCGAGCAGACCAAGCGGTTCCAGACGGACGGCTACTTCATCGTACGCGGCGCGCTGCCCGACGCGATGCTGCAGCCGATCCGCGACCTCATCGACCGCAACGTCGACGCCCACGCGCGCGAATTGCACGCCGAGGGCGCCATCGAGTCGACGCACGCCGACGCCTCCTTCGAGCGCCGCCTGGCGCTGCTGTACCGCGACTCGGAGTCGCGCATGCGCTCCTGGAACACGTTCCTGTTCTCGCCCGAGCTGTACGGGCTGGTGCGCAACCGGGCGATCCTCGACGCCCTGCAGCCGCTGCTGGGCGAGGAGATCTCCTTCAATGGCGACTACCACCTGCGTCCCAAGCTGCCCGGCAGCACCAACACCGCCTTCCCGATGCACCAGGACAGCCAGTACTACGGGCCGGAAACGGGTCACATCCTGGTGATTTCCGTATGGATTCCGCTGGTCGACGTGGACGAGCGCAACGGCTGCCTGTGGCTCATTCCCGGCAGCCACAAGTGGGGCCTGTTGCCGGGCGCGCGGCGTGCCGACCACAACATGGTGAGCTTTGAAGACGTGGAGCAGCGCGGCACGGCGGTGCCCGAACCGATGCGCTGCGGCGACTTCCTGGCGTTCCACAACCTCACCTTCCACGGCAGCAAGGTGAACCGCAGCGACGGTGTACGCTGGAGCGTCGATGTCCGTTTCCGCGAGACGCCCGGCTACCGCGAGCAGACCGAGCAGGAGCGCATCGGCGACAACGCCTTGCAGGACGCCCTCGACCGCAGCGCCAGGCCGCCGCTTGTGGTGCGTAGCCGCCACCCGCGGACCCTCGGCGACTATTCCGCCTGGGACGGCGTTCGCCGCCGCCTGCAGGAAGCCGCCGCCCGCCGCCGCGCCGGCTGACCGGCGCCCCGCGGGCCGCAAAGCCGCGCCAGCACCGTGCCGCCTTCGTGGCACCGGCCGAATGCCGGCAGCAGGCCGCGCGGTTTTCGCGCAGTCGAGTGCAACCGCAGCAGCTGCAGCAGCCGAACCTCCGGCGACGCGTGCTATGCTGGTATGCCGTGTATCGTCGCGTACTGCAGCTTGTGGTGGCCGGGCTTGCCGCGCTGCTCGTACCGGGCGCCGGCGCCGCCGCCCAGATGCGTTTCTCCGAGCAGGCGCAGGCGGCCGGGCTCACGGCCCGCCACCGGCCCTCTCTGGAGACGCTGCTGGCGATGACCGCCGGCGGCGCCGCCGCCGACTTCGACAACGACGGCTGGCAGGACCTGTACTTCGTCGCCGGCGGCGGCGCGCCGGATAGATTCTACCTTAACAACGGCGACGGCACCTTTACCGACCACGCCGCCGCGGCCGGACTCGGCCGCCCCCACCTGGGGCACGGCGTGGCGGTGGGGGACTACGACGGCGACGGCTGGGTCGACATCTTTCTGACCAGCTTCGGGCCGGCGGAGCACGACCGGGCGGAGCCGGGGCAGCACCTGCTGTTCCGCAACCGGGGTCCCGGACCCGATGGTGTGCCCACGTTCAGCGACGTGGCGCGTACGGCGCACGTCAGCCGCACATCGACCAGTGTTGCCAGCGGCATGGGCGCGGCGTTCGGCGACTACGATCTGGACGGCGACCTGGATCTGTTCGTGGCCGCGTGGATGTCCGGCGCCTACGGCAACCTGCTGTTCCGGAACAACGGCGACGGCACGTTCGGCAACGCCACCCACCGCGCCGGCTTGGCGCTCGACGGGGTGCGCGGATTTGCCGCGAGCTTCGCCGACATGGACGGCGATCGCTACCCGGAGCTGCTGGTGGCGGCCGACGCCTACACCAGCCGCTACTTCGTGAACCGCGGCGACGGCACCTTCGCAGATGCCACGGACGCTTCCGGCACCGGCCTGGACGCCAACGGCATGGGCCACGTAACCGGCGATTTCGACAACGACGGCCGCCTCGACTGGTATGTGACCTCCGTACACGGCATCGGCGGCTACGACGTGCCGTGGGATGCGCCCGCGGTGCCGGGCACCGGCAACATGTTGTACCGCAATCTAGGCGGCCACCGCTACGACGAACTCGCCGGTGCCGCCGGAGTCAGTGACGGCGGCTGGGGCTGGGGTGCGGTGGCGGTGGACCTGGACCACGACGGCGACCAGGACCTGGTGACAACCAACGGCTGGGCGGAACTGAACGCCGCCGGCCGCCAGGAGTGGCTGCACGAGCGTACCTACCTGTTCCGCAACGAGTTGCAGCCCACCGGTGCGCTTCGGTTCAGCGAGGTGGGGGCCGCCGCCGGGCTCGACCACGCCGGCGAGGGGCGTGGCCTTATCCACCTCGACTACGACAACGACGGCGACCAGGATCTGGTGATCTTCGACGCGCTCGGACCGATCAGCCTGTACCGCAACGACCTCGCCGGCCCCGGCACCCACTGGCTGCGGCTGTTCCTAGACACCTCCGCGGCGCCCGGTCTGGCGCCCAACGGCCGCGGGGCGCGCATCGAACTCAGCGCCGGCGGCCGCCGCCAGTACCGCTACCTCGACGGCGGCTGCACCTACCTCGGCTCCGCGGAGCTGTCCGCCCACTTCGGGCTCGGCCGCCACCGCGTGGCGCAACGGGTACGTGTCGAGTGGCCGGACGGACGCATAACGGACCTGCACGACATCGCGGCCGACCGCACGCTGTGCATCCGCCCGACCGGCGCGGTGCGGCAGTGCGCTGCCGGGGTTCAGCTCTTGTAGGGGTCGGCTGCGTCGCGCAGGCCGTCGCCGACGAAGTTGAACGCCAGGATCACCAGAATCACCGCGAACACCGGCGTCATCAACCACGGCGACAGCGCCACGGTCTGGATATTCTGCGCTTGCTGCAGCAGCACCCCCCAGCTGATCGCCGGCGCCCGCAGGCCCACGCCCAGGAAGCTGAGCGCGGTCTCGCCAAGAATCATGTTCGGGATCGCCAGCGTGAGGGAAGCGATCAGGTGGCTGAGCACCCCCGGCACCAGGTACTGGAACAGCAGCCGCGCCGTGCCGGCGTTGTCGATGCGGGCGGCGGTGACGTAGTCGGTCTCGCGCAGCGTCAGCACCTTGCCGCGCACCTCCCGCGCCAACCCCGGCCAACTGATCAGCGACAGGATAACCGTGATGGCGAAGAATACCCGAGTGATCGGCCAGCCGATCGGGATCGCCACCGCCAGCGCCATCCACAAGGGCAGTTGCGGCAGCGAAGTAAGCACTTCGATTACGCGCTGGATCGCCATGTCCGCCAAGCCCCCGAAGTAGCCGGAAATGCTGCCGAGCGCGATCGCCAGGATGAAGCTGACAACTACCCCCACCAATCCGATGGTCAGCGAGATGCGGCCGGCGAACACGGTGCGCGAGAGGATGTCGCGGCCCTGCTTGTCGGTGCCCAGCAGGTAGTAGTAGGCGCCGTCGTCGACTCCGAACAAGTGCAGCCGGGAGCGGAACACGCCCCACATTTCGTACTCCGACCCCGGCACCAGAAACCGGATCGGATAGCGGCTGTCGGTCACCTCGCGGAAGTGCGGCCGCAAGGTGACCGGATCGCGCTCCAGCTCCAGGGCGTAGACGAAGGGGCGGTGAAAGCGCCCGTCGGTGTCGCGCACGTGCACCCGCATCGGCGGTACGAACGGCGCGTCGTCGTTGCGGAAGTCAGTCGGGTAGGGCGCCACGAAATCGGCGAACGCGGCGCTGAGGTAGCCCAGGATCAGAAACACCGCGCAGGCCACCGCCAGCTTGTGGCGGATGAAGGCAAGCCACACCAGGCGCCACTGGCTGGCGGTGAATACCGCGCGCTCGACCTCGTGCGCCAGGATGCCCGTGCTGTCCGCCACCGTCCCCGGTCCCCCGGCTCAGGTGTACCGGATGCGCGGGTCGACGATCGCCAGCACGATGTCCGACGCCAGCATCCCGATGATGGTCATGAACCCGGTCAACATGATGAAGGCACCGGCCAGCGGCATGTCCTGGGCCCGGACCGCCTGCAGGAATAATGGGCCGGCCGTGGGCAGATTCAGCACCACGGCGGTGATCACCGTGCCGGACACGAACTGCGGAAGAATCCACCCGACGCTGGAGATGAACGGGTTCACCGCGATTCGTAGCGGGTACTTGATGATCAGCTTGCCCTCCGGTACGCCCTTGGCCCGCTGCATCTCCACGTAGGGCTTCTTCAACTCGTCGAGGAGATTGGCGCGCAGGATGCGGATCAGGCTGGCAGTGCCCGCCGTGCCGACCACCACCATCGGCACCCACACGTGCTTGAGGAAATCCCACAGCTTGCCCAGGCTGAACGCCGCGCTCTCGAACTCCGGGGAGAACAGGCCGCCGACGCTGGTGTTGAAATACCTGGTGGCCACGAACATCAGCACCAGCGCGAGCAGGAAGTTGGGGATTGCCAAGCCCAGGAAGCCGAGCACGGTCCACACGTAGTCGCCGATGGAATACTGGCGTACCGCCGAGTAGACCCCGATCGGAAACGCCACCACCCATGAGAAGGCCAGCGACAACAGGGTGACCAGGAAGGTCATCGGCATGCGCAACGCCAGCAGCTCACCGACCGGGGCCTTGAAGAACAGCGAGAACCCGAAGTCGCCGCGCACCAGCCGCGAGATCCACAGGAAGTAGCGCACCGTGACCGGACGATCGAGTCCATATGCGTGGCGGATGTTCTCGATCAGCGCGTCGTCGACCTGGCGGCCCGCCGTCATCAGCGTCTCTACGTAACTGGTCACGTAGTCGCCCGGCGGCAGCTCGATAACCAGGAACGCCAGAACCGAGATCAGGACCAGGGTCGGGAGCATGATGATGGCCCGGCGCGCGATATATGCCCCCATGGAGTCCGATGCTATGGGCGCCCCGAGTCGTTGTCAATGTTGCCTTTGGCCTCGCCGCGTGGCCGCCGCGCGCGCGCGTCGCTGCCGCCACGCCGGAATTGCCGGCATACGCGAGCTTGACAACGGCGCGAGGCCGTGGATGCTGAACGGATATTCTTCCGAGGAGGCGTGCATGAGAAAGCTCGCACTACTGATACCACTGGCGATCGCCCTGGCGGCAGCAATGGCCGTTGCATCCGGCACCGAAGAGGGGGGAGGCGCCGTCGCGGGCGTGCCGGTTGGCGACGTGATACCGCAGTCGACGGTGGACGCAGCCGGCGAAGCGGTCGTGTTCGCCACCCCGGCCGAGTACCAGGCCAAGACAGGACTTGCCATACCGGCGTACACCGAGGCGCCGATGCTGGCCGCCATGGTCTCCGCCGGTGAACTGCCTCCGGTCGAGGACCGCATCAGTGAGGACCCGCTGGTGCTGCTTCCGCTGTCCGAAGTGAAGCAGGTCGGGCGCTACACGGAGAAGTTCTCGATGGTGGACAAGGGCTGGATCGGAATCGCCCACAGCAATCATGCCATGGGCATGTCCAACCCCTATAATTTCTCCCACGCCTATCCGCAGGTGTTCAAGTCGGCGACGCCATCCGACGGTGCCCGGGTCTGGACATTCGAGTTGCGCCGCGGGATGAAGTGGTCGGATGGCGAACCGTTCACGAGTGAGGACGTGCGTTTCTGGTTCGAGGACGACGCCTCCAATCGCGAACTCAATCCCAACGTGTTCGAGAACCTGGTGCAGAAGGACGGCACCTCGGGGGGCCAGAACATCATCGACGACTACACCTTCCAGTACGTGTTCGACTTCCCCTACCTGATGGGCGAGAACATCTTCGACCTGATGGCGCTGAGCACCTACCTGCCGGCCCACTACCTGAAGCAGTTTCATCCCAAGTACAACGAGAACATCGATGCGCTGGTGAAAGAGTCGGGCTTCAACACCTGGACCGAGCTGTTCCGCAACAAGGAAGACCGCTGGGAGCAGAAGAACAACATCGACAAACCGGTGCTGACGCCGTGGCGGGTAATCGTGCCGATACCCAACAAGACGGTGATTTTCGAGCGCAACCCCTATTACTGGGCGGTGGACGTGGCCGGCCAGCAGCTTCCCTACTTCGACACGGTGCAACTGGAGACCGGCGTCGACCTGGAGGTGGCCAAGCTGAAGGCGCTGAACGGCGAAGTGGACTGGTTCTCCAACGAGGGCGTGGCAATGTACCCGGTGGCCAAGGAGCAGGAACGCGAGGGCAAGATCCTCGTGACGCGCCACGGCCACTCCGGGACCAACGGCGGCCTGCTGGAATTCAACCTCACTTCGGAGGATCCGGTACTGCGCCCGATCTTTCGGAACCGCGACTTCCGGTTCGGTGTGTCGCACGCCATCAACCGCGAGCAGATCATCAAACTGGAGTATTACGGTCTGACCCAGCCGCAGCAGTCGTGCTGGAGCGAGGCGTCTCCGTTCTACGACGCCAACCTGTGCAACACCGCGCTGGAGTACGACCCCGATCTGGCCAACGAGCTGCTCGACAAGGCCGGGCTGAGCGAGCGCGACGCCGACGGTTACCGGCTGCGCCCGGACGGCAAGCGGCTGGAAATCAACATGGTGATGGTGGCCGGCGACCATGAGGCGGCGGCCGAGATCGTGGTCTCCAACCTGAAGGACGTGGGCCTGGCCATCAACACACGTGTGCTGGAGTGGGGGGCATTCGGACAGATGCGCGTGAACAACGAGCTGGAGCTGGTATACGACCCCTACAACTGGGGTACCAACGAGGGCATCTACTACCAGGCGGCGTCGCTCGGCATCCCGTACCTGCGCGGCTTCTGGGCGCAGAAGTGGACCGACTGGTTCACCAGCAACGGCGAGCGCGGCGAGGAGCCGCCCGCCATTGTCCGCGAGGCGATCGACGAGTACTGGAAGGTGAAGGAAAACCTTGACTGGGATGTGCGTGCCGAGTCGATGAAGCGGATCACCGAAATCGCGGCGGACAATCTGTGGACCATCGGCATCATGAACCATCCGGGCTACACCATCATGTACAACGCCGGTCTGCAGAACGTGCCGACCCGATTCCTGGCCTACCACCGCACCGACATATCGCGGCCGCAGGTCATGTTCTTCTGATCCCGGGTCCACGTGGAGGCGGCATGCAGGGAGCCCTGAAGGCATCCGCATGCCGCCGGTCTTTCCATTCTCGCCGCTCCCGCCTGCACCGGCAGGCCGAGGTACCCGACCATGACCAGATCAGTCGTTTCCGCCGAGCCCGACATCTACAAGATGCTGCCCGATCTCGCTCGCTGCGAGGACGGGTCACTGGTGTGCTGCTACCGGGAGAGCCTGGTCCACGGGCGCTGGCCCTGGACCCGAATCGCCATGCACATAAGCCGCGACGGCGGCCGCAACTGGGGCGGGAAGGCCGTGGTGGATGAAATTCCCGACTACGAAACCGGTGGCGGCTGGAACACGCCGCGCCTGTTGCACCTCGGTGGGGGGCGCCTGCTGATGATCTGCGACTGGGGGCCGGCCGGGCAGCAGGAGTACACCCCGGACAGCAGGATCTACTCGTGGCACTCTGAGGATGGCGGGGTTACGTGGAGCGGCAAGGTGGAGACCGGCATTACCGGCCGGATCTGCCCCTGTCTGTTCCGTACCCGCTCCGGCAAGATCCTGCTCGGCGCCGACGGCTGGGACGGCACCACCTGGAGTGTTGACCTGTGGGTGTCCGAGGATGAGGGCGTCACCTGGCAGGGGCCGACGACGGTGTCCGACTCGCTCGAGTTGTGGCTCAACGAGAGCACCTTCGTGCAGCTCGACGACGGCACCCTGGTGTGCTACATCCGCGAGGATCGCGAGCGCCGCTGGGGGTTCAAGGCGATCTCGAAGGACGACGGCGCCACGTGGCAGGGGCCTTACCCGACCAACCTGCTGTCCTGCATCGGGCGCCCCGAGGCCGGGCTGCTGCGCAGCGGCGAGGTGGTCGTGTTCTACGGCTTCGGCACGGCGCCGCGGCTGCTGGTGCTGCACGCCGAGGACCAGGCCAGCGCCGCCGACCCGGACTGCGTCGAGAACGCCGCGGGGTCGCATCTCACGCCCAGCTACCGCCGATTCTTCGTGGAGCACGACCGCAGCATCCATCCGGACGGCGCCTATTCCGGCTGGGTGCAACTTCCCGGCGGTGATCTGTACGTGGTGCAGTACATCGTCGACGACGCGCCCATGGCCTTCATCCGCAGCTACCGCATCAGCCGCGAGGACTGGATCCTGGCGCCCGAGGGCGGCATTCCGCAGATCGACGGTTCCCGGTACCGTGAGGCGCTCTACCACGAGCAGGCATTGAGTGCCAGCTCCGCGCTGTTCCGGCGCAGCCGCGGCGCCGGGTGATGCATGAGATGGGACCGCCGCTGCTGAGCGTCCGCAACCTCAGGACCCACTTCCGTACCACGCTCGGCACGGTGCATGCGGTGGATGACGTAACGTTCGACATCCACCGCGGCGAAGTAGTCGGGCTGGTGGGCGAGAGCGGCTGCGGCAAGTCTATCACCGCGCGTTCCATCCTCGGCATCGTGCCTCCGCCGGGGGCGGTCGTGGGCGGCAGCATTCTCTACTCGCGCGGGCCGGCGGAGCAGCCGGTCGACCTGGTGTCGCTCCGGCCCACAAGTGCGGAGTTGCGCCGCTTCCGTGGGCAGGAAATCGCGATGATCTTCCAGGAGCCGATGAGCGCACTCAGCCCCGTGCACACGGTGGGCGATCAGTTGATCGAGGCGGTCAAGCTGTACCGTCCCCGCATCGGAGATGCGGAGGCGCGCGACCGCGGCATCGAGCTGCTGCGCCAGGTAGGCATTCCAAGTCCCGAGAAGCTGATCGACGCCTACGTGTTCGAACTGAGCGGCGGCATGCGGCAGCGCGCGCTGATCGCCATCGCGATCTCCGGCGAGCCGCAGCTGCTGGTCGCCGACGAGCCCACCACCGCAATCGACGTCACCATCCAGGCGAAGGTGCTGGAGTTGCTCCGCGAACTGCAGGCGCAGACCGGCATGGCGATCCTGTTCATTACCCACAACCTCGGCGTGATCGCGGAACTCGCGACCCGGGTAAACGTGATGTACCTGGGCCGGATCGTGGAGAGCGGCTCGGTGTACGATCTGTTCGACGATCCCCGCCACCCTTACTCGCAGAAGCTGCTGCAGTCGATTCCAAGCATCGCGGTACCGCCCGGTTCGGATCTGCAGACCATCGAAGGCTCGTTGCCCGATCCCTACGTGCGCCTCCGCGGCTGCCGGTTCGCGGAGCGCTGCAGCGAATTCATGGCGGACGTATGCGACGGCCCGGAACCGGATCTGCTGCCGGTGGGAAGCGGGCACCATGCGCGCTGTTACCTGTACGAATCACCGGCGCGTGCATCGGCGACGGAGCGGGTGGGTGCCCGGCAACGCGGCTGAGTTGCTTCTCGACGTCCGCGGCCTGAGAAAGTACTTTCCGATTCGGCGCGGCGTGCTGCGCCGCACCGTCGGCTGGGTGCGGGCGGTGAACGGCGTCAGCTTCCAGGTTCGGCGTGGCGAGACGGTGGGTCTGGTGGGGGAGAGCGGCTGCGGCAAGACCACCCTGCTGCGCACCCTGGTGCGCGCGGTGGATCCCACCGGCGGCTCGATACTCTTCCAGCGCGGCGGCGAGCGGATCGACGTGGCACACGCCGAGGGCGACGAGCTGAAACGTGCGCGGCAGGCGATCCGGATGGTGTTCCAGGATCCCGAATCATCGCTCAACCCACGCATGACGGTGCGCCGGATCGTCGCCGAGCCGCTGGTGATCAATCGCGCCGTCGCGTCGAAGGCGGAGATCGAGCGCCGCACGCGCGAGTTGCTGGTGCGCGTCGGCCTCAAGCCGGAGCATCTCAACCGCTACCCATATGCGTTTTCCGGTGGCCAGCGGCAGCGCATCGGCGTTGCGCGTGCGCTTGCCCTGGAACCCGAGCTGCTACTGGCCGACGAGCCCACGTCCGCGCTCGACGTATCGGTCCAGGCGCAGATTCTCAACCTGCTGATGGAGTTGCAGCGTGACATGCACTTGGCGATCATCTTTGTGACCCACGACCTGAGCGTGGTGCGCCACATGGCGTCACGGGTGGCGGTGATGTACCTCGGCAGCATCGTGGAGATGGGGACGCGGCGGGAGATCTTCGCACGTCCGCGCCACCCCTACACGGAAGCGCTGTTTTCCTCGATCCCGCAGCCCGACCCGCACCGGCCCCTGCAGCGCATAGAGCTGGAAGGTGATATTCCCGAGATCGTGGCGATTCCGCCGGGCTGCCCGTTTCACCCCCGTTGCGGGTATGAGCAGGACCGGTGCGGAAACGAGCGGCCGGAGCTGCGGACGGTGGCGGCGGCCGGCGCGGCGCACCACGCGGCGTGCCACTTCGCCGGCGAACTGCAACTCAGGGGCGAGGCCGACCTGCTGGCGCCTGGTGGTTCCGCCGGTTCCTGACCCGCCAGTGCAGCCCGCCGGTGAGCAGCGCGGCCGCCGCCTCCGGGTCGCGTTCCAGCAGGGCGCCGGCGTCCAACCTGCCCGTCCAGCCGGAACATCCCCAGCACCGACACCTGCTAGCCCATTCGAGTATTCAGTCCAGGCCCAACGCTGAGTGCCACTCGCCGCGGGGTCGGGCGGTCAGGCGGCGGCGAAGATCAGGGCCAGCTCGGCCATGCGGTTGCTGAAGCCCATTTCGTTGTCGTAGAAGCTGGTCAGCTTGACCAGGGAAGCGTTGCCGTCGACCGGCACCACCAGCGGGCTGTCCGAAACCATCGACGAGAACGGCTCGCCGACGCAGTCGCGGGAGCACTCGTAGTAGTCGTTGACGGTTATCACCTGGCCGAGCAGGGTGGAGCCGTTGATCTTGGCGGCGTTGGCGGCGAGGGCGGCTACCAGCTCGTCCTTGGAAGGGGTGCCGTCGATCTGGTAGACCGCCTCCACCACACTGCCGGTGTCGGTGGGCACGCGCAGGGCGGTACCGTTGAGTTTGCCGTTCAGATGCGGCAGCACCTTGCCGACCGCGACCGCGGCGCCGGTGCTGGCCGGGATCACGTTGTTGAGGGTGGCGCGGTTCTTGCCTCCGCCGAAGGTGTCGGCCACCTTCTGGGTTGCGGTGGCGGCGTGGGTGGTGCTCATCAGGCCGCCCCTGACCGGGAAGCTCATGTCGACGGCGCGCGTCATCGGAGCGAGGCAGTTGGTGGTGCAACTCGCGTTGGAGACGATCTTGTGCTCGGGGGTGAGGATGTCGTGGTTGACGCCCACCACCACGGTGTCGGTGCCGTCGTTGCAGGGTGCGGAAACGATGACGCGCCCTGCGCCGCCGGCGAGATGGGCGCTGGCCTTCTCGGTGGTCAGGTAAAAGCCCGTGCACTCGAACACGATGTCGACGCCGTGGTCGCCCCACGGCACGTTGGATGCGTCCATTTCGGCGTAGATGGTCAATTCGTGGTCGCCGACGCGGATCTTGTTGTCGGCGCTCTGCTCCACCGCGGCGGGGAAACGGCCGTACACCGAGTCCTTCGGCAGGCTGGCGGCGATGTCGGCGGTTGGCACCAGGTCGTTGCCGGCCACGATCTCGAAGCGGTCATCCAGCTTGGAGACGATTACTCGCATCACGTTCTTGCCGATGCGGCCCATGCCGTTGAATCCGACGCGTACTTTGCTCATTGGTTGATTTCTCCTTGGATGCGGCGCCGGGCGCCGCCGAACGGTAGTTCCCCATATAGTCGTCAGCCGCACTGGCCGCCGTCAATGATGCGCCGCCGCTGGTGGGGTTGCCGGAGGCAGCGCACGGGTTTAGGTTGGCTGCGCCATGCGCAGGTTCGTGTTGGCCCTCGATCAGGGCACCACCAGTTCGCGGGCGCTGCTGTTCGACGCGGCCGGGGCGGTCGTAGCGGTCGCGCAACAGGAATTCCGGCAGATGTTCCCGCGGGCGGGCTGGGTGGAGCACGATGCCGAGGAGATCCTGGCCAGCCAGGTGGCCGTGGCACGCCAGGCGGTAGCGGACGCCGGCTGCAACGCGGCCGACGTGGCGGCGGTCGGCATCACCAACCAGCGCGAGACCACGGTGGTCTGGGAGCGCGGCAGCGGCAAGCCGATTCACCCGGCCATCGTGTGGCAGGACCGCCGCACCAGCGGCATGGTGACGGACCTTGAGAAGGCCGGTCACGGCGACCTGTTCCAGAGGCGCACCGGGTTGGTGCTGGATGCCTACTTTTCCGGTACCAAGCTGGCCTGGATTCTGGACCAGGTGCCCGATGCGCGGGCGCGCGCCGTGGCCGGCGAACTGGCGTTCGGGACCATCGACAGCTGGCTGGCGTTTCGCCTCAGCGGCGGGTCGTTGCACCTCACCGACGCCACCAATGCCAGCCGAACCTTGCTGTACGACATCCACCGCGGTTGTTGGGACGAGGAGTTGCTCGGCCTGCTCGGCGTCCCGGCCGCGCTGCTGCCGGTGGTGTGCGATTCGTCCGCGGTGTACGGCGATCTGACCGGGCTGCTCGACGAGCCGGTGCCGCTGGCCGGCATCGCGGGCGACCAGCAGGCGGCCTCGGTGGGGCAGGCTCTGTTCGCGCCGGGGCTGGCCAAGAACACGTACGGCACCGGCTGCTTCCTGCTTGCCCACACCGGCGCCGAAGCGCCGCGCTCCGCGAACCGGCTGCTGACTACCGTGGCGTCGCAGATGGCCGGACGGCGCGAATATGCCCTGGAGGGCAGCGTATTCATGGGCGGCGCGGTGGTGCAGTGGCTGCGCGACGGCCTCGGGCTGATCGCCAGCGCGCCGGAGGTGGAGGCGCTGGCCGCGTCGGTGCCCGACACCGGCGGCGTGTACCTGGTGCCGGCGTTTGCCGGGCTGGGCGCCCCGTACTGGGACCAGGATGCGCGCGGTACGGTGACCGGGCTGACCCGCGGCACCGGCAGGGCGCACCTGGCGCGGGCGGCGCTGGAGGCGATCGCCTGCCAGGTGGTGGACGTGGTGCGCGCCATGGAACGAGATCTGGGCGCCCCGTTGACCGAGCTGCGCGTGGACGGGGGCGCGGCGGCCAACAACCTGTTGATGCAGCTTCAGGCCGACCTGCTTGACCTGCCGGTGGTGCGTCCGGTCAACCTGGAGACCACCGCCTGGGGCGCGGCGTTGCTGGCCGGGCTGGCGGTGGGCCTGTGGCCGGACCGTTCCGCGGCCGCCGACCTGTGGCGTGCCGAACGGCGCTTCGAGCCGCGGATGGACGGGAGCCGGCGGGAGGCGCTGCTCGCCGGCTGGGCGGACGCGGTGCGGCGCACGCGCTCCCCGGAGGCAACATCCACCGCGGCGCCCCGGTAGTGAGCCGTCGGCTGAACTGCCGGACAGGGGTCGAGGGTTGCCGGACACCAGCCTCGGCGCAACGGCGGGCCGGCGGCGTGTGGCCACCGCCGCGAACACCTTCGCCTGTCGCGGGTTGCGCGGGATGGGCAAGTGAATCGCGCTGACCACCTGCGGCGTTTGCAGGCGGAGCGCTTCGATCTGCTGGTGGTCGGCGGCGGCGCCACCGGCTGCGGCAGTGCGCTTGATGCCGCCACGCGCGGGCTGCGGGTGGCGCTGGTGGAGCGGGCCGACTTTGGCAGCGGCACCAGCAGCCGCAGCACCAAGCTGGTGCACGGCGGCGTGCGCTATCTGGAACAGGCGGTGAAGCGTATCGACCGTAGCCAGTTCCGCTTGGTGCGCGAGGCGCTGCGCGAGCGCCAGGCGCTGCTGGAGCTGGCCCCGCACCTGGTCCACGAACTGCCGATCTTCGTCCCGTTGTATCAACTTGGCCAGCACCCCTACTACCGCATCGGACTGCGCCTTTACGACCGCCTGGCCGGCAAGTATTCGTTGCACCGCTCGGAATTCGTGCCGCGCGAACATGTCATGACCCGGTTCCCCTACCTGCGCGAGGAGGTGCGCGGCCACGGCCCGCCACGCCGTCTGCGCGGCGGGGTGGTTTACCATGACGGCCAGTTCGACGACGCGCGCATGAATCTCGCCCTCGCCCTGACCGCCGCCGAACAGGGCGCGGCGATTGCAAACTACGTGACGGTGGAAGGGTTCACCACCGATGCGCGCGGGCGCATCACCGGCGCGGCGGTACGCGACCAGCTTACCGGCAACGCCTGGCCGATCCGCGCGCGCGTGGTGCTGAACGCCGCGGGTCCTTACGTCGACGACCTGCGCGCGCTCGACGAGGAGACCAGCGCTCCGCTGTTGCGGGTCAGCGCCGGCACCCACCTGGTACTTGGCCCGCGTTTCCCGGCGCCCGACACCGGGTTCCTGATTCCGCGCACGGAGGATGGCCGGGTAATCTTCGTGCTGCCGTGGCAGCGCCGTCTGCTGGTGGGCACCACCGAGGTGTCGGCGCCGGTGACCGAAGATCCGGTGCCCACGCCGCGTGAGGTGCACTACCTGCTCGATCATCTGAACAGCTACCTCAACGTGCCGGTCCGCGCGGACGACGTGGCCTCGGCGTGGACCGGGCTGCGTCCTCTGATTGCGGCGCCGCCGCGGCGCGTCGCCGGCGGGCGCAGGCGGCGCCGCGGGACCGCAGCGCTGACCCGCGACCATTACCTGACCGAGAGCCGGGCGGGCCTGGTCACGGTGGCGGGCGGCAAGTGGACGACCTACCGCGTGATGGCGGTGCACGCGGTCAACCGCGCCGTGGCCGCCGGTGGGCTCGCTGTCCGCAACGTGTCGCACACCCGCACAACCCCGCTGGCCGGCGCCGCCGGTTATCGCCCCGACGCGGATGGACTGCAACGGCGCCATCGGCTGCCGGCGGACGTTGCCCGCCATCTCGATACCACCTATGGGGACCGCGCCACCGCGGTCGCTCGGCTGGCCGCGGCCGGCCACCGGGCCCGGTTGGCGAGCCGCTACCCCTACCTGGAGGCGGAGGCGCTGTACGCGGCGCGCCAGGAGGCGGCCTGCACCGTGGACGACGTACTATCGCGGCGCACCCGCTTGGCGTTCCTGGATAGCGCGGCGGCGCTGGCGAGCGTGCCGCGCGTGGCCGAGCTGATGGCCGGCGAACTGAACTGGAGCGTGGCCGAGCGACACCGCCAGGAGGCTGCCGCGGCCGCCAGACTGCACGCCACCTGGGCGGCGATCGCGGCCGGCGGCGTGCCGCTCAGCGACTGAGGAGGCGCCTGACCGAGGGGCAGCGGATGCCTGGTCCGATTGGCGCAGACTGGCGCGGGGCCGGGTGCCCGGTGCCGCTCTACACCACCGGCTCGGGCAGCGCGCGCCGAATTTCGCCCACTCGGTAGCCGAAGCCGGCGCCGGCGAGCGTGGACAGGTCCAAGTGACCGCCGCGGCGCCGGTACAGGCCGGGGTGCACCTGCGCCTCGGCCGCGGAGGCCGCGGGGTAGAATTGCATGGCGTTGGTCTCCACGCCCATGATGGTGCCGGCGTGGGCGGCCAGCTGCACATGCGGAATCTGCGCCAGCATCGGATTGGTAAGATCCTGCACCATCAGCGTCATGCCGTGCTGCCGCGCCCAGCACAGGCTCAGCAGCGCTCCGGTCTGCGTCTTGCATGTCTTCAGCGCCACGCCGCTCCAGCCGAGCGACCGGCCCAGGCGCACCAAGGTCCAGTCGTGGGCGCTCTCATCCATGAACAGCGGTTTGCGCGCCGCCACCGAGCGCACGTCGGTCCGGTGCTGCTCCAGGTCGTAAGGAAACGGCTGCTCGACGTACAGGATCGTCGCGTAGGTGTGCGGTGCATTGTCGCGTAACCGATCCAGGATGCGGTTCACGTACTCGGGATCATCCACGGTACAGTTGAAGTCCGCCGACAGCCACAGCACCGGGTGGCGCGCCGCGATCGCCCCGACTGCGGCCAGCCGTTCGTAGTCCCATGCCTCGTCGTCGCCGCGCAGCTTCACCTTCAAGGCTTGCAGGCCATCGGTCCGAATCCAGTCTTCCAGCAGCGTCGGGTAGTCGTCGTCGGGCTCGTCGCCGGTAAGGTCCGCCGGGGACAGCGGGTCGAGGCCGCCCACCAGGTGCCACGCCATCAGCCGGCGCGGCGCCGCCGCAAGATAGTCGCACGGGTAGCGTCCGGTGAATGCCGGGTCGCCAAGGAACGCCGCCAGGTCGGTTGCCAGGTAGTCGGGGCCGTACGTGGCGTAGGCCGGGCACCCCATCAGCTTGCCGTAGGCGTCGTGGGTCGCGAGGTCGAAGGCGGAGGCGCACACCAGGGCGGCGAGCCAGGGGATTGCGGCCTGTGCGGGTCGCGTGCTGTTGGCCTCTGCCAGCAGGCTCGGGAGGCGCGTGGTGATGAACCGATGGCCGATCTCCATGGGGTGGCCGGGCCGGTCGTTGTGGGGCCAGGCGCGGGCAATCGCCTCGGTCAGGCCGCGCAGCGCCGCCAGCCGCTCGGCGTAGGTGAGACCGCTCGGCCACACCCACTGCACGTTCAGGGGCGTTTCCCCCCAGCCGGCGGCGGTGGCCTGAGCGGTCGACCCGGGATCGCCGGCGGCGTGCAGTTCCACGCTGGCGCGGGCGCAAATCACCTCGGTGAGCACCTCGGGGCCGAACTTGAGCGGTACGCGGGTGGTTACCGGCAGGTAGTAGAGACGGGTGGTGCCGAGCACAGCGGCTCGCTGTTGTGGCGCGGGCATGGCGGAGCGAGTATAGCAGGGCGGCGTGTCCTGCGAGGGCCGGCGGAAGAGCGGCGCGGCGCAGGTGGGGGCATAAAAAAAGGCCCCTGGGTAAAGGAGGTAAAACCCCAGGGGCCGTGGATGGAAATCGATACACCCGGGGTGCAGAACGCCTGACCTTTGCCAATTGACGTCCGGAAAAGGCCCCCCCAGTCTGTATGCAAAAAGTACAACCACGCCCAAAGGAAAAGGTTACAGGTGGCGTCAGGAAACTTCAGAAGAATCTGCTGCCCGGTATCGCTCGAGGTGGCGGTGCACGGCGGTCCGGTGATGCGGAGACGGCCAGCGGGCCGTTGTCGCGGCGGGATGGCGCCGGGTAGGGTTGGATCATGATGGTACGCAAGCGGATCTATCTGGCCAGTCCGTACGGTTTTTCCGTGCAGCAGAAGGAGCGCTTGCTGCCCGAGTTCGTGGCACGCCTGGAGGCGCTTGGCGCCGAGGTATGGGAACCGTTTGCACGCAACAACTTCGACCTGACCGAGCCTGGCTGGGCGTACCGGGTCGGGCAGCGCGATCTGACCGATGTCAGCACCTGCGACGCCATCCTTGCCATCGTGAACGGCACGCCACCGGACGAGGGAGTAATGGTGGAACTGGGTGTGGCGATCGCGCGCAGGATCCCGACCTTCCTGTTCCGCGACGATTTCCGGCGCTGCACCGACAGCGAGCACTATCCGCTCAACCTGATGCTGTTTACCGGTCTCCCGGAGCAGGGCTGGGAGCGCTACTACTACACCGGCTTGGAGGAACTGGCGCGCCCCGACAAGGCGCTGGCGCAGTGGCTGGCCGCACCGTCGGGCAGTGCGCCGGCGTGACCGCCTGGGAGCTGACGCGGACGCTACTGTTCGCCGCCCTGAGTGTGGTGCAGGTGGCGCCGGCGGCGCTGAGCTGGTGGCGCGGCAGCCGCTACCGGCCCCGCCTGTCGCGCGGCCCCGCCGCCGCGGTGCACCTGGTCGTGCCGTGCAAGGGGGCAGGCCCGCACCTGGAGCGCCACCTGGAGGCGTTTGCCGCCCAGCGCTACCGTCCCCTCGACATCACCTTCGTCACCGAGAGCGAGCACGATACAGCGGCGCCCGTCATCGCCGGCGTTGCCGCTCGCTACCAACACGTTCGCCACGTAGTAGCCGGGTTGGCTCACACCGGCTCGCAGAAAATCCATAACCTGCTGGCCGCGGTATCGGCCGCACCCGCGGAGGCGGAGGTGTACGCGTTCTGCGACGCCGATATAGAGCCGCCTCCCGACCTGCTGCACCACTTGGTTGGAGCGTTGCGCCGGCCGCGCGTAACCGTTGCCACCGGCTACCGATGGCTCGCCCCCGAGTCCGCGAGCCTGGCCGCGCAGGTGCACACCGTATTGTCGGCGCACATGGCGGCGCTCGCCGCTTGGCCCACCTCGCAGGCGGTGTGGGGCGGCACCTGGGCGATCCGGCGCACCGACTGGCAGCGCCTCGGGGTGGCCGCCCACTGGTACCCGCGCCTGTCCGACGACCTGTCGCTGCAGACGTTGCTGTTCCGCCACCGCGCCCGGCGCGTGTTCGTGCCGCGCTGCGTGTCGCCGACCGGAGACGCGATCGCCCGGTTCCCTGAGCTGCTTGACTGGTTCGGCCGCCAGGTGTTCTATACGCGGCTGTATACGCCCGGGTCGTGGTGGGCGGCGGTGATTGGGATCCTGGGGCTGGGGGCGGCATTCGCCGCCGCTGCCGCGGAACTGATCATGGCGGCCCGGGGCAGCGGCGTCGCCGCGTGGCCGGTGCTGGCCGCCGCCGGTCTGTTCGCCGCCGCTCTGGTCTCGCCGTTGCTGTGCACGGCGCCGCGCGAGCGCCCGCTCACCTTCGCCCGGCGCCGCTGGGTCGGGTTGATGCCGCTGGTCGCACTGGTGGCGCTGTGGGGCGCGGTGCGCTCCGTGTTCATGCGCCGCGTCACCTGGGCAGGCGTCACCTACACCTTCAACCGCGACGGCACGGTCCGCACCGTCGAACACAACTTGTGAGATGGACCGGCTTCGCGGCGCTGTACGGCGTGGGTTGCGGTTGCCTAGCCGGCGGCCTCTTTCAGCGCGTCAACGTCCGCCCGCAGCGCTGCCACTTCGGAGCGGTCGGCTTTCGTCTCGGCGAGGCCCCGAACGGCCGCCTCTACCCTCGCAAATCCGTTCTCGATCACGTTGGCAACACCTTGCTCCAGTTCGTCCATGCGGTCGTTCAGCTTGCGCACCTGCTCGTCGATGCGGTCCAGGCGCTCGTCGACGCCGCTCAACCGCCCGTCGACGCGGTCCAGGCGCTCGTCGACGCCGCTCAATCGCCCGTCGACGCGGTCCAGGCGCTCGTCGACGCCGCTCAATCGCCCGTCGATGCGGTCCAGGCGCTCGTCGACGCCGCTCAACCGCTCGTCGATGCGGTCCAGGCGCTCGTCGACGCCGCTCAACCGCTCGTCGATGCGGTCCATGCGGTCACGCAGACTGCGTATCTGCTCGCCGTTTTCTTCCAGCCGCCCGTTGATGCGGTGCAGGCTGTCCATCACGTCGCGGAGAGTTGGCTCGGGCGTGTTATTCATCATTCTTCAACCACCATACGGTCTTGACCGTTCGTTCCGCAACCCCCCGCATTGCCTCAAGCTAAATCCACACGAACGAGAACCGTTGCCTCATCGAAGAATCCACACGACGGACCTGTGCCAGTATGTGGTCGGAGGGTCGGAGGAGATGGGGGTCATCATGGCAGATCGGAGGACGCTCAGAAGGACCGCGCAGCGGTATCGACGGGCGACGAAGAAGCAGAAGGCGGGGATTCTGGACGAGTTCGTGGCGACGCATGAGTGCACGCGCAACCACGCCAGCTGGCTGCTGCGCAGCTGGGGCAAGACGGTGTTCAGTCATCAGGGTGGTCAGCTGGTCAAGATCGTGGTCGGGCAGCGCCGCGCACGGCGCACGGTGCCGCGGGTGTACGACCAGCAGGTGTACGAGGCGCTGGAGAAGATCTGGTATCTGTACGGCGGCATGTGTGGCAAGCGGCTGATCGGGGTGCTCCGTCACCAGCTGCCGCTGCTCGAGAAGTTCGGCGAGATCACGGTGGACGATACGGTGCGGGAGAAATTGCAGCGCATCAGCGCCGCCACCATAGATCGGCTGCTGCAGGCCGAGAAACGCAAGCTGCAGGTGCGCGGTCGCTCCCACACGAAGCCGACCACCCGCCTGCTGCACAAGGTCCCGATCCGGACCTTCGCCGAGTGGGAGGATGCCACGGTGGGCGAGATGGGTGCCGACCTGGTCGGCCACGATGGCGGCGTCGGTGGCGGCGAGCATGCCTTCACGTTGGTGCTCACCGACCGCGTCACGCAGTGGACTGAGCCACGCGCGGTGCTGAACAAGGCCCAGAAATGGGTGTTTCAGGCACTCCTTCAGGTGCGCTCGTGGCTACCGTTCGCGTTGCTGGGCTTGCACACCGACTGTGGCGGCGAATTCATCAACGATCACCTGGTCCGGTACTGCAAACAAGAGAAGATCGATTTCAGCCGCTCGCGAGCCAATCGCAAGAACGACAACTGCTTCACCGAGCAGAAGAACAACGCGGTGGTCCGAGAGCACGTCGGCTATCTGCGGCTGGAGACCGAGCAGGAGGTCGAACTGTTGAACCAGATCTATGATCGACTGCGCCTTCTGGTGAATTTCTTCTACCCCTCGCAGAGGCTGATCGCCAAGACCCGCCAGGGCGCTCGGGTCAGGCGCCGCTACGACATGCCGCAAACCCCGTATCAGCGGGTGTTGGCTTGCCCGCAGGTCTCGGAGCAAGCCAAGCAGCACCTGCGCCGTCAATTCGACAGCCTCAACCCGGCCGCGCTGCAGCGTGAGATACTGCGCCTGCAGCAGAAATTGCTGCGTATGGTCGTCGACCGCGTCACCCCGACCGAGCGGGCCGGTTGACCGCCCGGAGCGAGCGTCGGGCGGTGCCGACCGCGGC